>Ga0116153_10000511_pt1 | contig 47607 bp, 29 predicted proteins | sample AD_UKC028_MetaG_FD_89896 | JGI IMG/M metagenome (GOLD analysis project Ga0116153, IMG submission 89896) | Active sludge microbial communities of municipal wastewater-treating anaerobic digesters from USA - AD_UKC028_MetaG | ecosystem: Engineered > Bioreactor > Anaerobic > Digestate | place: USA...
GCTAAAAAACGTGCGAGGAATATGGCCGTTCTTTCCGAGCTGAAATCCCTCAGCAAAAGACTGGCTCAACTGGCTTCGGAGCCCGAAAAGGCCCAGGCCCTCGCATCGAACCTCGTCGCACGCTACGACAAGGCGGTCACAAAAAACGCGATCCCGCGTGGCCGAGCAAACCGGAGAAAATCCCGGATCGCTCTGTTTCTCGCCAAGATCAAGAAAAAGTAATCCCTCAAATTTCTTTTAAAAACCCGCTTTACCGGTTACCGGGAAGCGGGTTTTTAAATGCCTTTTACGACGCATATTCCAAGAGCCAGGCCTCCACTCCCGGAACGCCTTCGATCTGGCCGGTCTTGCTTTTTTTGTCGATCTGATAAAGCGCTTCGACAGCCGCTTCCAAGCGTTCCGTCGGAAAACGCTTTAAGGCCGCGAGACGGGCCGGAGGCATGCGAAGTTTCGAACAAATTTCACGCTCGGAGACTCCCGATCTTAAGAGCGTCGCAGCTTCCCACAGTTGCCGCAACTGCCAGTGCAAGATACCGACCAGGGACACAAGATCGGCTTCATAGAGCCCCATAAGATCGCGGAATACTTGAAGGGCTCGGGCCGGATCCCGGTCCACAAGAGCCGCTGTGAGCTTGAAGACGTCCATCTCCGACCAATTCTCTTCGAATTTCAAGACCATAGCTTCATCGATCTCTCTCCGATCCCCGGAGAATTGAACGATCCGCTCGATCATCGTATCTAAAAACACCACCGCTTCACCGCACATGGCAAGAAGCTTCGCCTTAGCGCCCGGAGTCATGACCTTCCCGTGCTGTGCAAGCTTCTGCTGGATAAAGGACGCCCCGGCGCCACGCGCTTCTTCTTTGGCAAGCGGGATCACCTGGCCCCTGGCTTTGACGATCTTCTGGAGCTCGGAAACACCTTTAATCTCCTCCGCCTCAAAGATCAGGGTCGTCCCCTGCGAAGGATGTTCCAGGTAGGCCTCCAGAACGGCGAGATCCGCGCTCTTGAGCGATCCCGCGCTCTGGATGCAAAAGATCTGACCGGAAGAAAAAAACGGTAGGGTCCTTGCGGCGGAGAGGATCTCTTCTAAGGAAGATTCGCCCAGGTCATAGGTCTGACGGGCCAGAGGCGCTTTTGTTCCTTTTTCAATCTCGGCCGTAAGGGCTTTGATTTTTTGAGCCCTAAGGAATGAATCTCCGGCGATGAGAAAAAGGTCTGTTCTCACGGGATGATAAGGGAGAGGGCTACCAATCTTCGACGATGCGGTCTACGATATTTTTCGCCAAATCAGCAACGGCGGCTTGGGACGCTTTTTGCTCACCGATCGAGGTCACGGTAGCCGTGGACTCATCTGGAACGCTCTGCGTGCCCCGCAAGGTCGGGCCGGTCACATAATACTCCGTGTCTCCGGTAAAGTTCGGCTCTTCCCAGAGAAGATCGCCCGTTTTAGCGTCTACAAGCTGGATCTTGACGACGATAAAAATGCGGTATTCTTTGACCTCTTCAAGCTGGCTGAAACGCAGGCCTTCCTGTTCGTACTGGAGAAGATCGGTCTTAAGGATCGCGTCCGCTTTCTTTTCTTCGGCGATCCGTAAAGTGCCGTCCATCTGGATACCGCGGATCACGGCATTGGTGATATCCATCTCAAGCCCCTGCTGATAAGCATAGACTTGCTCCATATCAAGCTTGTTTTTTACGGTCTCGATATAGATCGTTTTGATATCACGCGGAAGCACCGTTTTGCGCGTATACCCGCATCCGCTCAAAACCACGCTCATCGCCAGAAAAAAGATCCCGATCGATCGAATAGTTCTCATGATAAATCCCCGTTCATCCGTTAACGGCAAACCGCTCTTTTTCGTTGGTAAGAAAATCGTGCCGGGTCGCCAAGTCCGCAAGACGCTGCGCGATGCGGTCTTTTTCCGTCATAAGGTCCTGCTGCATGGCCTTGGAAGTAATGGTCGGAAGCACTTTATCCGCTTCGGCGAGCCGTTTTTCAAGGATCGCCCTCTCCTTTTGCTCGATAGCGAGCTCTTCGTCGATCAAACCGGCAAGTTCCTCGCCGATCTTTTTGTACTCCTTATAGTGCTTGGCGCCTTCGGCGTCCGTCGGGATCTCTTTCAAAGCGGCATCCCCCAACAGAATCCCCTGTTCTTGGGCGTAAATACTATAGGCGATCTCAAGCTGCTCTCTTAAACTCATGGCGTCTTCCCGAAGCTCTTTTTCATCCGGAGCCGACTCTGCTTTGTCCGTTTTCCCGGATTCGGATCCCGCCGGTTCTGTTTCTGCCGGCGAAGGCGTCGGCGTCTTTTCTTTAATAACGGTTTCAGTTGCTTCCAGCTTGGCCTTAAGGCGATCGAGTTCTTTCGTCTGATTGTCCAAACGGTTCAAAAGCGCATCCTGCCGGTTTTTCTTTGGAACGACCCGCTTCGCGCTTTGGATCGCTTCCTCAATGAAAACATAAGGCACTTTGACAAGCGAGGAGCGGAATTTCATCCCGCCGGCCAAGGACGCCTTGGCATTCAGGATCTCGAGTTCTTTTTCAAGTTTCCGGATCTCCTGATCCTGCGCCTGGATCATCAGACTCTCGAGTTCGATCTCTTCCTGAAGTTTTTTGGCCTCGGCGTTCGCTTCCGGCTTGGCCGCTTCACGCGTCAAGGTCTCATCTTTGTTGGGAAGGCCAAAAATGAACGCTTTGACCAAATAGGCGGGGCCCGTAACGGGTTTTGCTAATGTCTTCAGGACTTTTTTGTCGCCTTCTTTGGGGTTCAGGGCCTCCTCTAATTCCTTGAGAAGCTCATTTTTACGCTTGTTGCGGTCCTGAATATCCTGATACCGCTTGCGTAATTCCTTTTCAACACTTTTGATCTCTTTGCGAAGCTTGCGGGCATCGACTTCTTTTTCTTCTTCGAGAGACTTCATCATAGCGGCCTGCTCTTGCTTTGCCAGTTCCTTGTCAAAAGCGGTGGAAAGCGTATCCACGATATCCTGTTGGGTCCTGACCTGCTCGCTTAAGTGCATCTTAAGCTCCAGAAGTTCCTGGATATCCATCTTCTGAAGATCGCCGGTTTCGGCCGCAAGCGGGTTGTAGGCGGTTTTTCCGGTAGCCCGGCTTTCGATCATCGCCTCAAGCTCCTGCTCTGCCAATTTTCCGAAATGTTTTTCGTAAAGCGCCATTTTCTCGTCCAGCTTGGCTTCAAGCGCTTCGATCTGCTGCTCGCGAGCAAGAAGTTTTGGATCCGAAGGCTTCGCGGGATCGCCCTTCGTGATGCCACGCAAACGTTTTCTCTTAAGGCCGCTTTCGGAACGTTCCGGGGTAAGAAGCGCCTGAAGCTCACTATAGCGCTTATAAAGTTTTTCTTTTTTCTCAAGGAGTTCTTTTTTCTCCTTGGAGAGCTTGTAAAGCTCTTTTTCATCCATCTTGCGTATTTTTTCGACGGGAGTTTCCGGCTGTCCCATGAACGGGATCAGATGCTCGTAGAAGCGCTCATCCGAAACGCCAAGCTCGGAACGCCAGGATTCAAGGCGGTCTCTTTCCTCGGCAAGCGCGTCGCGTTCGGCTTCAAGCGAGGCCTGCCAACGGTCGATCGCCTTCTGGAAATCGGGCGAGGTGTTGCCTTTAAAACGTTTTTTCTTCCGTTCGAGCTCTTTGAATTTTTCTTTAAGTTCATGCTCGCGACGTTTGAGGTCTTTTTTGCGGCGCTCCAAACTCTCGGCCTTGTTCTTATCGAGCGAGTTGATGCGTTTTTTTACCTGATCGATCTCTTTTTTAAGCTGCTCTTTTTCCGCCTTTTGGTCGTGCCCGAGCGAATGGTACCGTGCTTCAAGGATCCCGAGCTCTTTTTGAAGTTCCTCCTCTTTCGCGTTGAGGTATTGGACCGGCTCCTCCAGCGAATGGAGTTTTTCGGAAGCCTTCTGCCCCCAACCGGTGTTCGGGTATCTCTTGGCCGTATCCCGGTAATAGATCAGGGCGCTTTCAAGATAATTTTCTTTTTCATAATAAAGCCCGACGCGGTAATTTTTTTCGGCGTTCAATTCATCGACTTCCTGGCTGATCTTTGCCGCTTTTTCCGCTTCCTCCGAACCGGGATAACGCTTCAGATAGCTTTCGGCCTGCCGGGCCGCTTCATCCAAAGCGCTTTGGTCGCGCGTCTGGCTAGAAGATTTCGCATAGGCCGCCTCCGCCATCTGCAAACGCGCTTGTTGGATCAAACCGCTCTGCGGGTATTGATCGATCAGGGCTTGAAAAGCTTCGACGGCATTGTCATATTGGCCCGACCGCTGATAGGCAACTCCGAGATTGAACTGGGCCTTGTCCCCGAATTCCCCGTAGGGCGCCGCTTCGACTATTTTCTGAAAAACTTCGATCGCTAAGGGCAGTGAAGGCCGTATTTCAAGCCCCATCAGTTTTCCCTTTTTGCCCGAAAGAAACATAATGCCGATCTGATATTCGCGCTCGATCACTTCCTCAAAGCGTTCGCTTTGCGGGTAGGATTTGATCAGGGCTTGATAGGCCCGGTGAGCTTCGACAAAATCGCCCGTTTCTTCATAAATGGTGCCGAGACGGTATTGCGACTCAGGAGCTACGCGGGACTGAGGGTATTTTTTCAGGAGGGCTTTAAACTGTTCGGCGGCTTTATCCAGTTTCTTTTCTTTGTAGAGATCAAGGGCGTTCTCAAAGATGTCGTCGGCTTCGCTTTGGGTGTCGGACTCCGTATTGATGAATTTCCCCTGTTCGGGGGACCAGACCCAATCCGCGGAAACAAAAGACTGCGGCAGGAGCAATACGGCGATGAAGGTTAAAACCTTCGAAATTCTCATAAGTGGTTTATAATCTTCGGGTTAGGAAAATTTTGAGGCGTTACTATAGCATGAGCTCTGAAAAGCTGTCAATAAAATACCCGCGATCTTCCGAAGACTGGGAGCTTTTGGAACTCCGGAGGTCGGACCTACGGATATAAATAAGTTCCGAGGGCGCCTTTTAGAAAAGATATGACCTCAAGCCGGGAGCCGGCGCTCCGGAAACTCAGGGCTCCCGTATTTCCCAAGTCAAAAAAAGGAATGCCACGGGATATCAAACGATCCGCCAGAAGCGGCTGCCAGAGAGGCGAAACGACAAGAAGGGGTCTTGCGAGACCGAGCCACTCGAAGAACTCATCCGGGATCGCTTCGGATGACTTCGGGGAAGGCAGGAAAACCGCGTGGATCTCTCCCCCGTCTTTATGTTGGGATAATTCTTCCCAAAGTGCTCTCTCCCAGCGTGACGCGACCAGGATCCGCCAAGGGCCTGCAATGACCGTGAAGGCGATGCCTTTGGGAGACTGCGCTGCCACGCGTATCTTTTCCCCTCCCATCCGCACTTCATCGTCTTTTCCGATCACGTCAGATTTTTTATGGATCCGGCGCAGCATGGCGAGAAAATGATCCGGAACATACCCGCATCCTTTCGGGTGAAGAAGGATTGGAAAAGAAAAGCTTCGAGCGATCGAAACAAGGCCTCCCGTATTCGTTTTGGAAAGATCGCTCAGGACGATCCCTTCCAGACTGCGAGCCCCGAAGCTTCTCAGGTAGGGAACGGCGAGCCACTCGCCTTGATCGGAAGGAAAGCTCCGGCCGGCATTCAAAAACCATTCGGCGCCATTCGAAAATCGCATATGCGCCAGCTGGTTCCGGCCGGCTGCGAGAGCCGTAAATTCAAATCCGCGTTCCCTGAAGTTCATAAAAAAAGAAACAGAAACGCAAAGCCATGCGCACCCGAGGAGACCGATCCAAACATGCTTTCCGCGCAACGGTTTTTTCCATAAAAAAAGAATACCGGCTAAAATCGCGTAATAGCTCCAGAGCTTCGTTTGCGGCGGCCGTTCCAGAAACCAGTATCCCCACTGCCATTGAGCAAGAGAAGCAATCCACATCAGCGACATTTGGATCATCCACGAGGAAACGGTCGCAAGAAAAAGCCCCGCGAAGGGAATGCCGGAAAAAAGGATCGCCAACAGCGCCGTAAACAGCGCCGCATCACACAAGGGAATGGCCACAATGTTCGCAAGAATGCTGACGGGAGAGAAAATATTGAAATAATAAAGCGCGAGCGGGAATGTTCCCGCAAGGACCGCCAGACTCGAACCCAGGGAAAGCGTCCATGCGTTCATGCGTGAAAAAATGGGGAGGATGAGGATCAGGGAAAGAACGCAAAGGAAAGAAAGCTGGAATCCGACACCCCAAAGAGCGCTCGGGTTCCAAAGCAATATGATAAAAAAGGCGAAACAAAGCGAATTGAGAAGATGCGCCGGCCTCCCGGCTAGTACCGCAAGAAGCGCCAACGCGGCGCCGCATCCCGCGCGTTGGATCGGCACGCCCGCGCCGGAAAAACCGATATAAAAAAGCACTACCAAAATAGCCAGCATGGACGCCTGACGGTATCCCAATCCGGAAAAAAGAAAGAGGATGTAGAGCGTCCCGGCGATCATGGTGATATTCATGCCGCTGATCGCCAAAAGATGGATCGTCCCCGTTCTCATAAATTGATCCCGGACCTCCGAAGCCACATCGCCGCGAAGCCCCAGGACAAGCGCTTTAACGATCGCGGCTTCCTGCGGCTTGTTATAAAGCCGGTCGATCAGGGCCGCGGAATGACGACGGGTTTCAGCAATAATCCTCGCCGGAACCCACCAATTCCCCGCCTTGATCAATCGAACGCTTCGTTTGCCGATCGCGCGAAAAACCGCCCGGACATCTTTTTGCGCCAAAAAATCCGCGTAATCAAATTCGCCGGGATTCAAGGCGCGCTTCGGCACGCTCAGTTCTCCAAAAATACGGATCTGATCGCCGACCTTCGGAATCAAGGATGGCTGCAGCAAGAATACTTGGACATACCCGGAAACTTCGTGGAGCTTCCGGGTACCATTCTTTTTCAGGAGAATTGATCGCGCCTTGAGAATAAATCCGACGTTTACCCGTTTCCCCCGGGTCCGGACCTCCGGCAAGGAATGGACGATCCCTTCGAGACTCGCGCGGGACGGATCGGTGAATTGCTCGACCGCGCGCTCAGGGATCCGTGCGTCAAGCTTCGCACACAAACTTCCGGCGCAGACAAGGCAGCTGATAAAAAGCGGCATAAAAAACTTCGAGCTGCGCAAACACCAAAGAAGGGCCGATCCGAAGACTAAAACGCTCAACGACGCAGCGGCCGGAACCGGCCCATACCGCTCGGCGATGATCCCTAGCGCAAATCCGGACCCGATCCAAAAGAAAGGAAGTTTCATATTTGTGATTATATATTAAAATATTAATTTTAATTCAAATTTTTAGATAAAGATAATTCGGGCGAAAGAACTCACGCTAGAAAAGTTTTTGATACTGAAAGGCGAGAAAAATTGCGAGGGCTAAAAGAAGGATTGTAAGGATCGTGTGCTGGTGCCGCCGGAGCCGGGACATTTCAAACGCCTCATCAAAGCTTCAGATGGATCTCTTTGCCTTCGATATCCAGCCGTACCTCGCCGGTCCCGATCTCTTTAACAACGGCCTTCCCGGAAAGTACATCCCCTACGCCCACGATGTTTTCGTTGATCACCGCCATGGCTTTGCCGCCCAGATTCGTGATCCCGGTAAGACGGTAGATATTCCCGGAAAAGATCCTGACAGGCACTTGAGGCATGATCGTGGTCGTGACAAAAGACGCTTGGGTCTTCGGATGGTCCTGGCGGGTTAAAAAATAGTAAAGTCCGGCAACGACTCCCAAAAACAGGATAGCGACGACAGCCCCGCGGAAAAACCGTTTTTGCTTGGAATATTTTTTCTGGACTTGGATCAGTTCATGTTCAAGGTTTGTTCCGGTCGGATCGCGTTCCCACGGCTTCGGCGCGGCAACGGGAGTGCTCGTCCTCGTTTCCTGAGCGCGGCTTGTTTTTTCAAGAGCTTGCTGGATCAGGCTCATACGGCCACCCCCTGCAGATCGGCCTCGGCGCATTCCACCAGCATCGGGTCGACCGTTAAAGTGTTCTTGGTAAATGCGGCGAGCAACGCCCGGTCCGCCAGAACATTGATGATCCGGGGGATTCCCGCCGAAAGTTCGTAAATGCGCCGGATGGCCTCGGGCGTAAAAAAATTCTCGCGAGCGCCGGCCACGGTCAAACGATGACCGATATAATGGCCGGCTTCTTCAAGACTTAGCTCGGGCAGATGGCACCGCACGGTGATCCGTTGACGCAGCTGTTTGAGGTCCCGGCGTTTCAAAAGATCGTCCAGTTCGGGCTGCCCCATCAAGATGATCTGGAGAAGTTTTTGCGTCGTGGTTTCGAGATTCGAAAGGAGCCGGATCTGTTCAAGAGCGCGGGGCGGCAAAAGCTGGGCCTCATCAATAAGCACGACGGCATTAAATCCTTTGGCGCTTTCTTCGAGAAGAAAACGGTTCAAACAATCAAAATACTCCTTGCGCTTCTTGGCCCTCGGTTTTAACCCGAAATCCTCGACGATCCCCTGGAGGAGTTCAAGCTCCGAAAGCTTGGGATTAAAAACAAGCGAACTATGGACGTTCTCGCCAAGTTGCTGAAGGAACATACGCGAAAGGGTGGTCTTCCCCGCCCCGATCTCTCCGGTCACCTGGATAAAACCGGACCGCCGGTCCACCCCGTAGCGCATCGCTGAAAGAGCGGCCTGATGGTGTTTGCTTAAATAGACAAAACGGGGGTCCGGCGTAACATTGAACGGAGATTCGCTTAATCCGAAAAACCCTTCGTACATGGCGACCTCGAGAAGAATCGTTGATCTTTCTGCTTAAAAGAACGGCACAATCTTAAAGGGACTTAAGGAAGACGGGAAAAATCAACTCCGGGAAAAAGAAAATTCAAAAATACGCCCGTCTTTGCGGGCAATGTGAACATTGAACGGGTAGCGGCCGTCTTTGGAATGAACTGTCTTTTGCCCTGTCATGAGGTCACGAGCCGTCATCTTGCCGCCGATCCCCAGGAGCGCAGGGATAAAGATCGTCGCGCTTTTGTCCTCGTTGCCATTGTTAACCACGACCATGTAATAGCGGTTCCCCCGGCTAAAGAGCGCTGTGGTCACGTCCCGGGTCAGCGAATAACTGAAAAGGGGCGTCTTCAGGTAACTCAGAATGCCCAGCACCAGTTCCGGGACCGGCTCCACGCCAAGATGGACGATCTTCCCTTTGCCGACCTTTTTAATATAACCGATCGTCTGTTTCCCGTAAGTGCCGAGATCGGCGCGGATCTTTTCGCATCCGGAAGCTTTAAAAACATAGACCGAACTGTTAAGGGCGACGGGGGTTCCGCCTTTACCAAGCGTGATCGAAAACTGCCTTTTGAACTCGAAAAGGGTCCGCTCCGGATCCTCGAACCCGATAATCTGATATGGCTTGAAATCGTCATCCTTGCGCGGGAATGACCGGAACGCCACAAGCGTCCCTCCTGCTTCCACATACCGGCGAAGGTTCTGGTGCGCGGACCTTTCGAGCCATTGGTTGCCGGAGTAGAAAAGGACTTTCTTTTTAGGAAGCCCGGAGCGCGGATCGCACATTTCGTAATCCACATCGCCTTGATAAAGCGCCACCAGGATGGGGCTATTGTGATTCAGGGTCCGGGCGGCATACTGAAGCGGGTTGAAGGTGACGCCGACTTCGGTAAGTTTTTTGAGCGAAGTGGGCTTCAGCTGTTTGAAAGCTGAAACGATCTGCTTAAAAACATCGTAAAGTTCCCCGCGCACGCGTCCCCATTCATTGATGGGCGACATGTACCAATTGTCGCGGTTCACCAGCATATACCAATTCCAACCCTTGACCCCGGCCAGGAACGCCGAAAGACAGATCATGCGGTAATGGTTCGGCGTCAGCACGCTGGTTTCATAATGACGGCCATGCCAGATCCCCGACTGGAATTCCGCGATAAATGGAAGTTTGGAAACGCTCGAAAGATAACGGATCTTGTCGCAAAGCTTGCGGTGCTCGAACTCGTCTTCTTTCAGCTCATTGGACGGGTAAAGGTCCAGGCCGATCATGTCGGCGGCTTCCTGGAACAGGGCCCAATCATGGGCATAAAAGAACGGGTAAGTATTCAGATAGACCGGAATATCGACGCCCAGGTCGCGGTACATCCGGATATTCTCGGTCGCGCATTGCTGCGTATACCAGTACTTGAACTTAAAATAATCGAGATGCCGCTTAAGCTCTTTATCGCCCTTAAGCGGAAGCCCTTTTTCGCCGGGCAGCATGGTGGCGATAAAAGGCGACGCTTCCCGGAACGAACGGTATTCTGTTCCCCACGCCTCGTTGAGGGACGAAAGATCATCCTGATAAAGATCTTTGATAAAATCCTGGAAAAGCCCGGGCTTTTGCGAAAGCCCGTATTGGTGGCCAAAAACATCCGGCCAAGGATCGATCTCGTTATCCGCTTGCAGTAGAAGGATGTGGCCATTCTTGCGCGAAGCGAGATAGGGCAAGAATACTTTGCTGACCTGTTTGAGATAATCTTTGGCGTAAGAAATGAATTTCGGGTGCAACCGGTGGTATTTGTAGGCGTAATCGGGAACGCCGTCATGAGGCCATTCACTGTAAATGTAAGGGCCGGGCCGGAGGATCAGCCAAAAACCTTCTTTGCGGGTAAGATCAAGAAACGCCTTGAGGTTGCGCGCCTCGTCCGTCCTGCCGGTAAAATCAAAGCGGCCGCGTTTATATTCATGAAAATCCCACGGAACATAGGTGGAAATGATTTCGATCCCCATCTCGCGGACGCGGCGAAGCGCTTCGCGCCAGTAGTGCGGGTTCAGGCGCCAGTAATGGACCTCGCCGGAAATAAGGGGGATCTCTTTTTTTCCGATAAAAAGTTTTTGATTTTTGATTTCGACTTTAGGCATCCGCCACCACGAGATTGACCGTTCGCCCCGGAACCACAATGATTTTTTTAAGGACTTTTCCGGCCAGCATTTCTTTCACACGGGGCTGCTCTAGCGCCAGCTGCTTGATCTCTTCTTCGTCCTGACTACGAGAAACGACCATTTTAGCCCGGACTTTACCGCCCACAAGGATCGCCAGTTCGGCCTGATCCTCCACAAGATACAGCTCATCATACTCGGGCCATTTTTCATAAGCAAGCGTCTTCGCATGTCCCAAACGCTGCCATAACTCCTCGGCCAGATGCGGGGCAAAAGGCGCCAAAAGAAGCACGAATTTTTCAAGCGCTTCCCTCGCGTGATCCTGCTCCTGCGCGGCTTCGTTGACAAAGATCATAAGAGCCGAGATCGCTGTGTTGAATCTCAGGCCCTCCAGGTCTTCGGTCACTTTTTTGATCGTCTTATGAAGCGTCTTCAACTCCGCCGTGTTGGCCGGACGCTGAACGATATTAGCGTGAAGCTTTTCATCTTTATCGATAAAAAGCCGCCATGCTTTCCCGAGAAACCGGTAAACGCCTTCGACGCCCGAGTTCGCCCAAGGTTTGGTCATTTCAAGCGGGCCCATGAACATTTCGTAGAGACGGAGACTGTCGGCGCCGTATTGCGCGATCATCTCGTCGGGATTGACGACATTGCCGCGCGATTTGGACATTTTCTGATTGTCCTCGCCCAAGATCATGCCCTGGTTCGTGAGTTTTTGGAAAGGCTCTTTGGTGGAAACGAAACCGAGATCATAAAGCACTTTGTGCCAGAACCTGGCATAGAGAAGATGCAGCACGGCATGTTCGGCGCCGCCCACATAAAGATCGACATTCATCCAATATTTCTCTTTTTGAGGATCGACCAGGGCTTTTGCGTTCTTCGGGTCTAAATAACGAAGATAATACCAACAGGAACCCGCCCATTGCGGCATGGTGTTCGTTTCCCGCACGGCCTTGCCGCCGCATTTCGGACATTTGCAGGCAAGCCACTCCTCAGCTTTAGCAAGCGGCGGTTCAGCATTACCCGCCGGCGTGTAATCTTTCATTTCGGGAAGTTGGAGCGGCAACTCTTTTTCCGGTATGAGCACCGGCCCGCATTTTGAACAATGGACGACCGGGATCGGTTCTCCCCAATAACGTTGGCGGCTGAAAAGCCAGTCCCGAAGCTTATATTGCACTGCCTCTTTTCCGATCTTTCTTTCCTCAAGCCATTGCGTGATCTTTTTCTTCGCTTCCGGCGTTGGAAGCCCGGTAATGAGCCCGGAGTTCACGCTGACACCATCCCCGACGAAACCGATCGAATCCTTCCCGTCCGGCGCTTGAACGACCACCTCGACGGGCAAACGATACGCCCGGGCAAATTCAAGATCGCGCGTATCGTGCCCAGGCACGGCCATGATCGCGCCGGTCCCGTACCCCATAAGGACATAATCTGCGATCCATACAGGGATCTTTTTATCGTTCACCGGATTGATGGCGTAGGCACCCGTAAAAACGCCTGTCTTTTTTTTGGCGAGATCGGTGCGGTCAAGGTCGGACTTGTGCGTCGCGGTAGCTACATATTCGTCTACGGCTTTTTTTTGAGCAGGCGCGGTGATCCTGGCCACAAGCGGATGCTCCGGCGCAAGAACCATATAAGTAGCGCCAAAAAGCGTATCCGGCCGTGTGGTAAAAACGGAGATCTCAGCTTTCAAATTTGAGATTTGAAATTTTACTTCCGCGCCGGTGGATTTCCCGATCCAGTTGCGCTGCATCTCTTTAATGGGTTCGGACCAATCCAGAAGCTCCAGATCTTTCAGAAGGCGTTCGGCATACGCTGTGATCTTCAGGATCCATTGCCGAAGCGGGCGTCGGTAAACATTTTTATGGCCCTTGCGCTCGCAAGTGCCGTCCGCATCCACCTCTTCATTGGCAAGCACAGCTTTGCAACCATCGCACCACCAAACGGGGATCTCGGCCTCATAGGCCAGGCCTTTTTCAAAAAGCTTCATAAAGATCCACTGGGTCCACCGGTAATAATGGGGATCGGTGGTATCAATTTCGCGATCCCAATCATAGCTGAAACCAACCTGTTGGATCTGACGTTTGAAGGTCTGGATGTTGTTTTGTGTGGTGTCGCGTGGGTGTGTGCCGGTTTCTATGGCGTATTGTTCGGCGGGAAGTCCGAAAGCGTCCCAGCCCATGGGGTGGAGAACGTTAAAACCGCGCATTCTTTTGTACCGGCTGACGATGTCGGTCGCGGTATAGCCTTCCAGATGGCCGACATGGAGCCCTGATCCGGAGGGATAAGGGAACATGTCGAGAACATAATATTTTGGCTTTTCGCAACCCGGCTCGCCGGGGTCGGGAGAGCGAAAGGTCTTACGGTCAGACCAATAGGTCTGCCATTTTTTCTCGATGACATCGAAAGGATAAGCTTTAAAGCCGCTGGCCATAGGAGGGGTTATTGTAGCAAAAGAGCGAGGATAATTCTTGAAAAAAAAGCTAATTCCACTAAGATGCTGACTGCTCTGCAGTCGGATCTTCCCGCGAAATCATTTCTTTGAACGTGGGCCGGTAGTTCAGTTGGTAGAACGCTACAATGGCATTGTAGAGGTCAGGGGTTCAACTCCCCTCCGGTCCACCATTTTTATTAGCGAGAGTGGCGGAACTGGCAGACGCACTGGACTCAAAATCCAGCGGTGCTCAAACACCATGAGGGTTCGACTCCCTCCTCTCGCACTGGTTTTCCCCCGATTTCTCCGATCAAAAAAGCGTCTGGGGTTTTAGAGGCAGGTCGTCCTGATCGCCCGGCACGAACGCAAAAACCACATCCCATAACCCGCAACCCAGGCGTGTCAGCGACCGGAAGGTCCCGTCAACAACACCCGCCATATCCCGGATCGCGCGGGAATTGCCGTTCGTCTTTCCGTCATATTCCTTGACGGTTAAAGGGATCTCCCACGGAAAACTCACGATATTTTTGACGCCGCGGGTGAATGTTCTTCCAAGCTGGGTGAAATAACCGGGCTCGGGCTCCGCGTAAGCGGGGCTAAGAAGGGCAAACCATAACGAAATGAACAAGAGACCCGTGATCTTAACTTTCATGGACCGCTCCTGACCTTTGGGTAATGCTTCTTTGGGCGAAACAAACTTAAAGTTTTTAACTGCCACAGCCGATGAACTTTATGCGTAGCAGTGATCATTTCAAAAACATGAACAAGAGGAAACGATGAAATCAGCTTACAGTTGCCCCGCGTGCCAATGGTCCGGCAGTGAAGCGAGCTTCGTCACAAAGATCCTCTCCATCATGTACCGCCCCAAACACGACAATATCCAGGCCTTCAAGCAGATCAAATGCCCCAAATGCCATAATTTGGTAACGATCATTTTTGAAACGCTTGACGGCACGATCGTCAAGTAGCTCCCTCTTTTCCCCAGATCTTTTAACGCAAACACCCAAAGTGCGTCAATCTGATCCCGAGATGGTCGATGTACTTGCGGAGCTCTTTTAAGCTGAAAAGCTGATATTCCCTCTCGCGAGGGATCGTGAGCGAACTGATCTCGCAAAGCTCATCATCCACCCACCCGGGATGGCACATGATCTCGCTGGTGCCTTCCGGCAACGTAAAGAGAAGATGCCGCAACACTTCTTCCGTCCAAAAAGTATGGGGATCGATGTTCCTGTAGAAATGGTCGGTCGTTTTAAGATTCTTGTGAATATTTTTAACGTCCGGTTCGGTAAGAAGACGGGTCCAGCGGATGGGCAGCTTGTTCTTTTTAGCGATCAAGGCGAGCGCCTCGAGAAAAGGCCGGTAATCATGCATGTGGTGGTGAACGTCCACATGGGTTGGCAACCGTTTGAAAATCTTCACGAATTTTTGGAGTTGGGCTTTAAATTCCTCGGCGATCTCGGAAATGGGCGGTAATCTTTTAGCGGAGTACTGGTCTTTTTTCTTGAAACGCCCGTCTTTTTGAAGAAGGGACTTCACCAGCGACGGCTTCGCCACGGGTTTTCCAAGCGTCACGTTCAGATGAAGCCCGATGCCAAGCTTTTTCCGGGATAAAAGTTCGCCCACCACGTCGGATTCGACCGGAAGATTGACCAGGAAAGTCGTGCTGGTCACAATGCCATTCTCATGCGACTTGAGAATGGCCTCCGTGACCCGGGAAGTTAAATTGCAATCATCCGCGTTGACGATCAGCGTTCGTTGTTTCATGGCCGGCCATAATCTCCGTGCTGTTATGGGATAACGATCACCACAGTCGCGATGGCGTATTCCCGTTCATGCGCGACTGATAACTCGACCTGGGACTTTGCCGGAAGACGCAATCGCTTCCGGCTTTCCGCATCCAGCGCGATATAGGGCTTCCCCGTCGCCTCGCGCCGGACCTCGATCCCCGAAAGTCTTTGCCCCTGTTTCGGGCGTATTTTAAGAGCTTTCAGGACGGCTTCTTTGGCCGCGAAACGCGCCGCATAATGCTCGAATTTCATGCGCTTCGAACCGCAGTAATCCTGTTCCGCCGCGCTAAAGACACGCTGAAGGAACTTGTTGCCAGACCTCGCGATCATCTCTTCCATCCGCCGGACCTTGACGAGGTCGATACCCTGAAGGATCTTCACAAAACGGCCACTCTAAGAAGCAACGGCGGTTCGAAGAAACCAATAAGCCAACGCGGCAATGATCAGAACGGAAATAATGTAGAAATTATTAAAACGCCAGAAATCCCACAGCCGCTGACCGAGTGAGATCGAAGGGCCCGCCTTTTTTTTCTTCAGCAGGACATCATACTTGAGGTTCAAAACCTCTTCTTTCCGAAACCGGATATACACGCCGCCGATCTTGTAGGCATGGAGGACACCGTCGCGGATGAACTTTTCGATCATTTGCTGTTCGATCTCGAGGTAATTCTTCACCTCATCGAGAGTCAGCATGTTATTCATGGTATACGGACCTTTTCGGAGAAACAGATTGCGTGATGAATGGGACCGGAACGCTTCAAAGAAGCCTTAAACGCGAGCACGCTCCTGCTGGATCCACTGGTCGATCTCGGACTTGGTAAAGACCCAGTGGCCGCTTTCAAAACGGGCCGGGATCTTTTTTGCATTGGCCCATTCTTCGACGACGCGCGCTTCAACCTCCAGGTACTGCGCCACATCCTTAAGCGTCAGGAACACGTCGGGCCCCTCGGAAGCGCTTACGCCTTGCATGGTCACAAGCCCTTGAAGCATGGCGCCATCCCCCACGCTCAAACGCGGCGTCGTAAGATTCCCTTTAAGAGTCGCGGTCCCTAGGATCGACAGACTGCGCGATGCCACAACATCCCCGGAGACTTTGCCTGCGATCACAATGCTATCGCCGTGGATATTCGCCGTAACCTTGGCGTTCTCCCCGATCGTAAGATTGCCGCGCGTGTCGAGCTTGCCTTCGAAGCTTCCGTTAATGCGCAAATTGACGGGATCCTTGAACGAAATGGTCCCTTGCATGCTTGCGTCAACGTCGAGAATCTTTTCCTGGATATCTTCCTTTTTCTTATTGGCCATGGTCGCTCTCCTTTGGAGGCATTGTGGGATAAAAAACTTAGTCCCAATTCCTATCAATTTCAGAGAATCTGAAATTGGGGCAATCCTTGTCAACCATTCGAGAAAAAAATACCAGACAAGGATGATTCATTATCTTCATTTTATCGGACCTTGTCAATGAATGGCGCGAGACTCGGGACTTGTTCCCCGGGGCCCGTTGGATGCCCGCTTTTCTCGAGTCCCCAGCCCCGAGTAATAAGTTCCATTTTTTATTGGATCTCTCCCGCCCCCCAGCAAACGCCGCAGCGATAAAATACGGCGAATTGGCCCGGCGTTACGGCGCGCTGCGGTTTTTGGAAAACGATCCGGGCTCTGCTCCCTGAAAGCGGATAAAGTGTTCCCGGCGTCGCCGCCTGACGGTAACGGATCTTTGTCTGGACACGAACAGGACGCTCAGGTTTCCCTCCGATAAAATTGCAAAGCGAAAGCGATACCTCCCGGCTTAAAAGTTCTTTTTCATGGCGGGTAACGTGAAGGATGTTTTTCTTTGCGTCCGACCCCTTGACAAAAAAAGGACCGCCGGAGAATCCGAGCCCCTTGCGTTGGCCGATCGTATAAAAGTGAAGGCCTTGATGTTTGCCGATCATCTTGCCGTCGTCATCACACACTTCCCCTTCCCTCCGGCCGATCTTTTTTGTTAAAAAAGAATCCATAGAACCGCCTGAAACAAAACAAAAGTCCTGGCTCTGTTTCCGTTTAAGAAAAACTTCAAACCCCCGCTTGACCGCCATTTGATAGACCTCTTGCTTCGTATAAGCCCCAAGCGGAAACACAATATGTTTTAATTGTTCCTGGGAAAGAAAGCTGAGCGAATAGGTTTGGTCTTTTTCTCTATCTCTTCCAACAAGCAATTCATAACGATGAGTTTTCGGATTTTTTCGAACCCGGGCATAATGGCCGGTCGCCACATGATCGATCCCGCGGCGATTCGCCCATCCTAAAAGCTGTTTGAATTTAAGAAACCGGTTGCACATCACGCAGGGGTTGGGGGTTTTGTGGCCTTTTAAACGTTCGAGGAAATAATCGATCACTTCTTTTTTAAAATCACGGGATACGTCAAAGACATGGTGAGAAACGCCGAGTTTTTTACAGACATTTGCGGCGATCCGGAATGATTCCGCGCTGCAGCAAATATTTTCCCTGAGCCCGTTTGCCTTATCTTTCCAAACAGGATATTTCAATGAAACGCCCACGGGATCCCAGCCCTGCTCTTTTAAAAGGACAAGGGCCATAGAAGAATCCACGCCGCCCGACATGCCGACCACGATAGATTTCCGTTTCAAAACGGACATAAAAGATCAGGGCCTTCCGAAGGAATGATAGAAACCCGAAAGACGGAGGGCAAAAGCCGCGGCAGATTGAGAAGAAGAAGAGATCTTGATCCGTCTTAAAAGATAGGGATTCCCGATGAATTTCCGGTCATGGATATGGCTTGCGGCGCAGCCGTAGGCGTAACCGGCTCCTTGCGCCATTTCGACGATCTTTTCGTTAAAAGACCCGGAAGGATAAGAGATCGCACTGACTTCCCGACCGAGCTGTTCTTCCAGGATCTTTTTCGAAGCGACAAGTGAAATCCATGCCTCTTTTTCCGGAATATCGGAAAGAGGTCTGTGCTCAAGCCCGTGGCTTCCAATCTCAATACCCGGAACCTCCGCCATTTCGCGGAGCATATCCCAGTTCATGAACCCCTCCTGACCGATGTCTTGCGGGGTCGCAAAGAAAGTGGCTGCGAATCCGAATTCTTTTAAGACCGGCAAAGCCCAGCGATAGTTATCCGCATAGCCATCATCGAATGTGATGGCTGCCTTGCGATCCAAAAAGCCTTCCGTCCACCCGCCTCTCGCGCAGGATTCAAGTGTCACGATCTTAAAGCCCCATTTTTTAAGCAAAAGCATCTGCTGCCTGAAAATCTGAGGGCTGATCGCGAGTTTATTGTTTGGAAAACGCCCAGGATCCAAGCTGTGATAAGCAAGAATGGGAATAAATCTGCTCACGGAAGATCCTCGATGGCGTCCTCATAAACCTTCTGGATCCCTTCATACATTTTCCGGGATGAATAATCCAAAGCCCCTTCATTCGCCGCATGGCTCATGCGCAAACGAAGCGCGGGATCCCGGGCATAATCAAAAAGGCAGCGGGCCAGGTCCGCCGCATCTTCTCTTTTGAAAAGAAGACCCCGACTTCCCTGCGCCAAGAGCTCTTCGATACCGCCTGAATTAGAACCCACGAGCGGAAGCCCGGCAACCATCGCCTCCAGGATCGAAAGTCCGAACGCTTCCGGCCAAAGATAAGGCGCAATAAAAATGTCCGCCGCTTTAAGCGGTTTTTCGATCGCCGTTTCGTTTCCGGCAAAAAAAACAACGTCTTCGAGACCTAATTCTGAGACCCTGTTCTTTAATTCTTGTGTATAACCGGGATCGCCGGCGCCGGCGATCAAAAGGCGCATTCCGAGAACCTGGCGATGAACGATCGCAAAGGCATCGATAAGAATATGGACGCCTTTGACGGGGATCAATCTTGAAAGCGATAAGACCACGATATCGTCGGGACGGTATCCGTAGCTTTTGCGGATCTCCTCGCGGTCGACTTTTTCCAATTTTGAACGCAATTTCCCGATATCGATCCCGTTAAGCACGACCGTGATCGGAGGAAGATTTTTCGCGCCGAAAATATCGATCAGCCCTTGGCGCATGGTTTGGGAAATGGCGATAATGGTTTTTCCCCAGCACGGAAAAAGCCGCCGGCCCAGCCGCCGCTTATAGAACATATGAGCGGTGGAGACATAGGGTATTTTGACAAAAAAAGTCGCAACAGCTGCAAGCACCTGGGTAACACGGGTATGGGTATGCGCGATATCGATCGAATACTTTTTAAAGACATGGATCAGCTTGGGCAAAGCCGCCCAAAGCCGCGGCGAAAGTTCGCTTTTGCAACGCGGCACATCATCGAAGACTGTGATACCCATACGCTTCAGATCTTCTGAAAAGATACCGCGTGAACCCCAAACAAAAACGTCATGCCCTGCCTTAACCTGCTCCGCGGCCAGAGTCCGGACATAAGTGGTGATGCCGCCGGTATTGAGATGGTTGACGAGATGGAGGATCTTCAAACGCTCGCGATTCCTTTGTTTTTAAGTTCAAAGGGGCTTCCCGCCTTCACGGCGAAAAGCCCCTTTTGAGTGATCAGCGCGATTTAAAACTGAGAAGTGCAATTCGGACAACGGACCGCCTTGATCGCGATCGTGGAACAGCAGAACGGGCATTCTTTGGTGGTCGGCGCTGCAGGAGCCGCGGGTTTCGCCGGTTTTTGCAGCCGGTTGATCTGCTTGATCATGATAAAGATCACGAACGCCACGATCAGAAAATTAATCACGTTATTAATAAAAAGCCCGTAATTGAGCGTCGGGGCGCCGGCCGCCTGCGCTTCCGCCAAAGAAGCATAGGCCTTGCCCGATAAATTGATATAGAGACTGCTGAAATCGACCTTGCCGAGCAAAAGTCCGATCGGTGGCATGATGATATCGCTGACCACCGACGCCACGATCTTTCCGAACGCGCCGCCAATGATCACGCCGACCGCCATGTCGATCACATTGCCGCGCATCACGAATTGTTTGAATTCTTCCGCTATTTTCATTTCCAACCTCCGAGGTTATTTTCCGGTTTCCTGAGGCGGTTCAAGCTGGACTTTTGCGATGTCCCCGCCTTTTTCCTGATAGGCCTTCACGTAGATCCGGTACCTTTCAAAAAGCGCTTCGGCCTCCTGACCGATCCCGGCGATCCTGCGGGTCATGCTTTTATCATTAAAAACCTTTTCGATGGGCATTTTTTGGATCTGCTGCTGGATCTTGGTGATCTCGGCTTTTTGCGCGCGGATCGCGGCCGCATAGGCGGACGCTTTGGCCTCAAGTTGCGCGACGGACATAGTCATGACCTCTTTCTGGATTTTTTCGATCGGCCGTTTTGGATCCGCCTCTTTGGCGCAGCCGGATAAGGAGATACCGGCAAGAACGACTGCAGCTATTATAAAATTATTGAGGAATTTCATGAAACTATCTCCTTCTTTGAGGTAAACGTCCCCAAGGGGATTCGAACCCCTGTTACCAGAATGAAAATCTGGTGTCCTAGGCCGACCTAGACGATGGGGACACGCAAATGGAAGCGTTCAGCATTCAGCGGTCAGTCAGCAGCAAAAAGAAACAAGCGCTGAGAACTGAAAGCTGACGGCTGATTGCTAAGGTGCGGATTATACTGTTTTTGCGGAAAAATCCAAGCGGATTAAGCGGCTGTCCGGATCTGTTGATAACCTTGGATAGCGTTCAAAGCGGCTTCCAAGAGAGTCTTATGGCCATTGGAATGCTGTGTCCCAGGATTAAAAGCGTTCTTATCCGAAAGGCTATAGAGCAAAGCCGTCAGGATCGAGGCGGAAAGCGCTTTCATATCGTTAGCATCATCCGTAACCCAATAACTTCGCGCTCGCGCGTGGTTCCTCGGGCCAAGTTTTTCTTCCTTACGCGCCATGATGGCATCAGCGGGCTTGCCCTCAGTGAGCAGCGGGAATGACTTACTGTCGCGAACCGAAACGATCTTAAGTTGGTCTTTGCCTAATTCGACGCCATCGGCGCGCGCCAATTCACGAAGCTCGGCCTCTTTCTCTTGCGCGGCTTTTTCGTCCCCGTCCATACTGATCACGATCTTGCCGTTAAAAACGACTATCGCATCTAGGATAAAGGTTAGATGAGATTTTAGAATATCCCATTGACCGGGCAACAGATCGGTGATGTTGACGTGGAATTCCGGGCCAGAAATAAACTTATTGGACTCATCAATTTGACCGCTCAAAGCGAATTGTTTGAGATTCTGCAGGATCGGCGCAAGCTTTTCGTTGGAAATAGATCCCAATTGCTCACGGACCATAACTCTTATCGGCCTCAAAAGCTGATCCGCGATCCACGCCCGGATCTGTGTTGGAGATAATTCTTTTGCATAAAAACCGGTTCCATTTTCTGAGTAGATATTTGCCAATTCTGCGGCCGTTACGTCGATAGTTCTCAAGATCTCCGGATCGACCGGTAGCGGTGCCGCGGAAGGAGCGTCCAAAAGCTCTCCTTTAAAGGTCTGCGTTGGCTTAAGCGGTTCACCGGTCTTTTCAAACGCGCGCATTTCGGAACGGTCGGCAGGCTCTGTTTCCTTCGTTCCTAGATCAAAAGTCGCCTGTTTTAAACGAGGAATGAGTTTTTTTGTTTTTGGATCGAAAGTAAACTTGGCGGCGAGCTCTTCTATCGTGAAATGTGTCGTATTATCATAATAATAGTCTTGCGGGAAATCCCACAAGGTCGGATCAAAGTAATCTTTGTTTTGAAAAAACTTTAGGACCTCCCAATGGATCTGCTGATCGGAAGTTAAAACAATAAATGGGATTTGGGCTACAGTCGGCATATCCCGGATCAAGAGGTCGTCTTTGCCAAAAATTTTTCCGGCTTTGGCATTTTGCGACTCTCGGGCATATTGATACCAAACGGACCTTTGAAACTGACCGCTTAATATTGTTTTTGCCCGAATAACAATTTGCTTTGCCTTTTCCCCATCGTTTTTGATCCCGGCAATTCGTGGATCCTCTTTGGCGTTCTTCAATGCCGCCCTGATCTCTACTTCGATCCGGTCCGTTATCCCGGAAAATCCCGCCTCTTCGAGCTCCTGAGCTTGGGCGATTAAGTATCGCTTGAAATCTTGCCAAGGCAGAGCTTTTTGTCTGTCTAAATCCAATTTCATATTTGAAAGCTCGGCTTCGTGGGCAGCGCCATTCCCCGGATGGACATCCGCGAATAAACGCTTTTTCCAAGCAAAAACAAAAGGAGAAAGCTCGGCCGCCTCTTGCAATCCCAAACCTTCGATCATTTTATTTATTTCCGCCTGCGAAGCCTTCCGCATTTCCGAGCGGCGAGGAGTACCATCAAGTTGCCGGAGAGGGATTTTCTTGAGTTCTTCGACCTTCGCTCTTATTTCTTCGATGCCCGGCAAAGGCTTCCCTAAAGCATAGTCGATCGTTCCTTCTTCCTGCAATTTCACGACATTTGCAAAACCGGAGCCATATCCGGTCACCATCATGATGATAGGATCGTGGCCATTTTGACGCGTGATCTCTCTGATCTCTCTTGCTCCTTCATCGCCGTTTTTTTCTGGCATGGTAAAATCCATTGAGTAACCGTCTACGATCCCCGGATTTTTTTTAACGATTTGGACGGCCTTGACCGCGCTTGGAACAAGCAAGACATACCTTGATAGATCGACGGAATCAACAACAGCTTCGACGCCGGTCGTATCGATACCATCAAGACCGATTGTTTTCCTAAATGATTCAAATTCTTCTTGCGTCAGTTTCTTGGGACGCTCATGCTCCAAAACATGGGCAAAAATATTCCCAAAAAGTCCGCGATTCATCTCTTCATCGTCAACAACCATCCATCGTTCGATTTTCCGGACAACGGCACCGGATAAAACCTCTTTTGACAAACTTATTTTCGCCTTTTTAGACACAGCAACTTGAGCTTGAGGTTGAGCGATCTCATAATCCAAAGATTGTTTTGGTTGATTTTCCCTGGTCGGAAGAGCCGCGATAAACAAGGCCTCTTTTTTCCCTGGGCTTACTGTTTCCGGACTTATCGAAAGCTTGCCTCCTAATTGCCTCAAAAGTTCGTAACTTGCGGATAAGGGTTCCGGGGTTTCGGACAAATAAAAGATATTTTCAATTTCGTTACCGTTTGGCGTTAGTTTCTTTTCTAGATCTTTCTTCGAAAGTCCTGCGTAAGTCGTTGCGACTTTGAGCACCGCTTTACCATTTTCCATACTACTAAAAAACGTTGCTTTCCTTTGCGTTACCAGAAAGATCGCGAGCTTCTCGCGAATGCGCTGAACATCCTGAGTCAAGACGTCTTGATCCGCAGGGGCCGGCTTTGCGTCCAAGAGACTCCGAGCATGGTCAAGATCCTGCACAGCTTCCCTAATATCAGGGTTTGTTGTTCTTAAAATGCGGTAAACTTCACCGAGCGATTTCTGAGCTTCATGATCAGAGGGAAGACGATCTATGAGGGATTGGACATCTTGGGCAATCCATCCCGGGATATCCAGTCCATACCGCAAGACACTCCATACGAAACATCTCAGGGCGTAAATGTCGGTAATGATTTCAAGATTTTTATCGATCTGATCGGTTTCGATCGCAAAATCTTTTTTTTCACCGGAATGATGAACGTACCAATTTGTGATCTTGAAAAGCTCAACGATCTCTTCTACTTCTTTACTGATCCATACCTCCGTCATTCCCAACCCCGACGAAGAAGGTCCATGCAAATCCATGACGAGACCGTAATTTTCCAACAGAACAATGAGCTTGAAGGCAGAATCAAAAGCTCCTTCCATAAGCCTAATATCATCGGATTTTACCTCATAAAGACCTGCTCTCTCTTTAAATCTGGGTATGAAATCCTTCATGTATTTCGAGGCGGCCACCAGTTCTGCTTCGATCTGGCGAACCAGTTCTTTGAGAGCTGGAAGGTCCCCTTTTTCAACATTCTTCACCAGATCTCGATGTAGCTTATCGATCTTTTTAATGATGCCGAGCGATCGAATGCCTTTGGAAGATCCCGGCTCGGAAAAAAATCGTTCGTTGAATTCGTTCCCCAGATCTTCGAATCCCTCGATCATCAAGGCGTACCCCATTCCACCCGTTACAGCATTGCGAAATTTATGAAGGGCCTGCGCAAAGATCTCGGTTTGTAATTTCAAGGCCTGCCGCGCGACAATGTCGCTGGCCATAACCGGAGGCGGAATGGGAAGAACCGTCTCCACGGAAGTACCTTCTCCTGGCTTGCTTGTTAAATGAATCTTTCCACCATGACGCGTTGCGATCGTTCCGGCGATCCAAAGTCCGAGCCCCCTTCTTTTTGCCGGTTCCGTCGTCCAAAAAGCGTGAAAGACCTCGGTTTTATCCTTCTCCTCAATACCTTTTCCGGTGTCTTGAATGGTCACGGAAAACCGGCGAGCATCTATTTTCCGAGTAGAAATGGATATCGTTCCCCCTTTTTCCGTGGCTTGTTCCGCATTCAGAAGGATCTCGGAGAAAGCCCTTTCAAGCGATGTCCTGTCGCTACGGACCCATAACGGCTCGGCGCTATAATTCTCAACAATCCTAATACCCTGCCGCTCATGGAGCTTTCGTTGCTCGATGACGGTTTGGATAACGCTGTGAATATCAAGGATCTCCGCGGAATCGGAAAGTGGCTGAGAAAATCTTAAGATATCATCAACGATCCCCGAAGTTTTACGGATCTCGTCTGCAATATGATCGATAGTGATCGTCAAAGCCGCAATTTCTTTTTCATCCAATCTTTGCTGTTTGGTCGAAGCTTTTTTAACTTCATCCAGTTGGCCTTGCATCTGAGCAAGGCGGTTTTGGAAATTATGGGCCATCCCTTCAGCTAGACGGGCCACAGCGGCTGATTTCCTCGCCTCAGCCAGATCTCTTTGTGTTTTTTCAAGCTCCTGGAGCTCTTTTTTAAGTCTTTCTTCCAGCTCTTTACGGGCAGTAATGTCTTGTTCTTCCATGACGTACCCGACCAAACGGGTCTCTTCGTCCCGGATTTCGGCAATCGTCACGCTCGCGAGATAAATATTCCCGTCTTTTTTCTTGTGATAAAGTTCGCCCTTCCATTCGCCGCTTCGCGCGACGGTGGCCCACAAGTTCCGATAAAAATTCCGGTCATTACTGTTCGGCTTGAGAATACTTACATGATTCCCTTTGACCTGGCCAAATTCGTAGCCAGTCAACATCGTAAAGGCGGGATTGACATATTCGATATTGCCATGGGAATCCATGATGATAATACTGGTCGCTGTTTGTTCGCGGATACGTATTGATCTTTCGACCTCATCCTTCAGGCGATAATTTTCATCTTCGATTTTTTGATAAGCTTTTTTCTCGGCACGGGCCTGAATGGCTTGATAAATAAGCCAAAAAACAAACGGCGGTAATCCAAGTAATAAAGAAAGAGTAACGTCGTGAACGCTGGCCGTGACAACGCTGGTGATAAATACGGCCAAACCAAGCCAGGCGCCGCCAAATCCCTTCTTGATGGCTAGGATTTTCCTTTGATTTTGGAGTTCCGCCAGGGTGCCCGCCGGCTTAAGCTTGATGATATCCGTGGTGTCCGTGGCGCTAAAAAATCCGATCTTTCTGAAAAATTCCCGGGCCTGGCGCTCATAAGCAGCGCTCCTTTCTTTCGCCATTTTTAGAAACTCTTCCGCCTCCTGGGAGAACATCATAGAGTCTCCGTTAAGATACTCGGCGATCACCTTTTCGATCTGATCCTCGAATTTCCCGTAGAATATATCCGCCTTAAGATCCGGGATCCGGGCAAGGTGAAGAAGCGAGCTTTCATTAGTAAGAAAACTATCCCGGATCATAGCTGCGATCACATTCGTGGCAACTTGGGTGTGGTCTTTTTCCGATGGCTCTTCTCTTGCTTCCGAACGGTTTAGCTTCTCTGAAAGAGCGCGTTCGATAACTAATTTTTCAGTTCCCATAAAGGACAATTCGAGCGCTTTCTGAGAGTTCTGCGGATTTTTTTCTTTGACAACCATGGGGTTTTTAGCTCCGGCTTGCCCTAAATCGATCTCGAGTTCCACCAAAACTCCCAGAACCTGCGCCTTTCCTTTCACGACGTTTTCTTTCCGGTAAACATCTTGCATGGTGGAAATAGCCGTCAGTATCCGTTTAAAATCAAACGTTTCCACTTCTTGATGCAAGAGATCCTGCGCTTTTGCCAATATTTCATATTGCATCCCCCGATCGTCTTGAACGCCGGATTTTTCCATAAGCTTATAAATCCTGGATGTTTTATCGTTGGGATGCATTATGTAGTCCGCTATTTCATGAATCAGGCTCCGGTTTTTCATGATCGATTGATCGGCATTCCCCAGCTCCGGAGACCGGTCGCTTGGATAGCCCTTAAAATTCGGTTCTAAACCCAGGATCTTTTGCGCTACTTCTTCAACAACATTCCGCATTTCGGAGCGAGGGTGTTTTTCGAATCGTTCCTTTTGAATTCTCTGGAGGCCTTCGGAAACCGCGGATGAAACTCCCATAGCGCTGAATAAAAACCCTTTCATCATATCGCTTTGTTCGGCCTGCTTTGCTTTTTCTCTCGCGAAAACCTCATTCAAAGCTTTGGCGATCTTTTCCTCAACGTCCCCAAGCTCTTCCGGATTTCTCTCCGCGATAAAATGGAGCATTTCCACAATGCGAGTCCGTATCGCCCAACTATCGGTTTGGGGCAATAAAGCGAGAAGCTGATCGAATGTTTCTTGAGTAAGAATGGATTCGGAAGGGCCTTGCAAAATTCTTAAAACGCCTGCCAGACCGTCATCGTAGAACGTTTCTTCCTTTTGCGCTTCTTCCAAAAATCCTTCTTTGATCTCATCGAGCGTTCGTACTTCCGCGCGCAGGACCTGACGGGCCTTCTCAACCAAATCATTCCCCGCTTCTTTCTCCAACGCTTTTCCATTCGACCGGATCTCTAAATAAACATATTGAATATTCGGGATTTTAGGCCTTCGATCGCCTGAATGAGCGTATCGAATCATGCGCGAATATTGCCGGAGGATCTCGATGCCTTGTTCCTTAAGCCAAGCGTCCACAATTTGTTCTGTATCCGGAGCGCTTTTAACCGCTATCAAAAGTTCAGTGTGATCCGCCACGGATGAAATGCCCGGCACAATGTCCGAAACGTTATAGATCTTGGATTGAGGATCACCTTTTTCTTGAGCAGATTTTTTTACCAGCTCCGACAAATCATCCGTGAGACGCCACAGTCTGTCTTCGCCGACGGTGGATGCCGCCATGTGCTCGGAAGGTAAACCGGCGAGACTTTTCGCTACTAAATTCCTTATGCTTTCTTTCCGGTTTTCTTCAACTAAGAGTCTCCGATTCAGATCCTCTCGCGCCCGGGCTTCCGGATCATCTTTGACGGGCATCAACTCTTCCCGACCGTGATTTTTTCTTTTATATTCTTCCTGTTGTCTTTTTTGCTGGACTGCATCCCAAATAGCGCGCCGGATCCGCTGCTGCTCTTTCTCTGAAAGGGCCTTCAGGGTCTTGAATTCCAGCGTGAAAAGAGAAGCGTAAACTTTGGCGCCTTTTGAATTTCGATAATTAGAATGAAGATAAGGATGCGAAACGACCAAAGGGGCTTGATCTGAAGGTTGCATGCTTTCTATAGCCTCGCCGATCGCTTTTTGAACGGCCTCACCAAAGACGATCTCATGCTCATTGGCGGCGGCCACGACGATATCGACATACCCTTCCGGATCAACCAGAAAATCCACGAGAACGGTCCTGTCTTTATTGGCAGTTTTATCTTTAGGCGCGGTTTTGTCCTCTACCCTCTCTAGCATGGAGCTAACAATTTGATAGAACTTTTCCCGCTCTTGATAGTTGTCTGGAAATCCGGAATGGTTGATATCTTCAGGAAAATAACGCGAAGGAAGAATGGGGGTAAAATCCGTCGTTCCCCAACGCCTGGATTGGTCAGTATAAACTTTCGCTAAAAGCTGCTCCGGATCGTTTTGATGCGTTTCGCTTAGTCGCGTCTCAGACCTCAAAATATTCGATTTTTCCGCTCCTGCCCGCATTTCACCGCGCATTTGAGAATGGTAAGCAAATTGCGCGGGGTTATTTCTATTCAAGATTCTCATTAGGCGATAATAGTTCGCCGCGGGAGGCACATATCTGGCTTCGGGAAAGAATTGGTTGAAAGCGTTGGTCTTACCGCCGCTTGCCAAACGCGCTTGGACCTTTTTAACAACGCCTGTCGGACCGATATTATTCGCGGCAAAAAGAAATTTGACCCACTCAGGTGAACGGGCAAATTGTGCGCCCAAGCCCAGGAAACCTTCCGCGCCAAAATCTTCGACAAGTTCTTGAATCTTTCTTGTAACCTCGGCGGAATGCCCTGAAAAAATCAATGCTTCATAACGGATATTGATCTCGGGATCCAGAAGAAGCCGCGTCATTTCATCCCGATCTTTTTTACTATAAAGATTAAAACCCTTCTTTGAAGTTCTAAATAGGTTCCTTCTAAGTGCTTCATCCAAAAAATTCTTACTGAAAGCGGTCTTTAAATTGATCTGGCAAATTCCGATGTCCGGATAACTATCCCGGCCCTTGTTGGGGCTTATGGCCTGCGCATCAAAATTACTGGTCTCACGAAGAATAACCGTGAGAAGCATTTCAAGAGGAATGTCATTCTCACGGGCAGCCTGAATAAAAGTTCCCTTTGGAACACCGCTTTTTTTGGAAAACTGCTGTAAAAGATCCTCGGGAGTTATGTTGGAGAGAAACTCGATCTTTTTTTCAATGCTTATGCTTGGATCGTATCCAAAAAGATTTTTAAAAATGCGGTAATTCTGGTCGTTATCCATTGATGAAAGAACCTGACGAAGGGAGTGCTCGATATCCTTGGAACCTTTGGCGACCGCGGGTGTCTGGGCTTTTGGTGATGCGGGAGATGCGACTTCAAAATATTCGGGAGCACTACGAAAATTGTTACCAACCTGGGAAACCTCAGCAGGCGGATCTTCTTTAGGCGACATATCTGCCAGCCGCTGTTTAAATGATTCCAATAAATAAGGGTAAGCCCAAAGGGTTGGGGGCAGCAATGCTAGCTCGGTCCAAAAAATGATCTTTATTGACCTGACAAGCCGCGCAATGCCAGCCCTAAGACCACCCTGCGAAGCCCGCGATTCTGAGCGAATGACAGCTAACTCTTTCGCATCCGTATCAAGCGAGAGTTCGGCACCTCCAATGATCCTGCCAAAACTTTCTTCGCTAATCGTAACGAGGGGAACGCCTAGATTTTTCGCCAGCGCCCTATTGTGATTTTCGATCTTACCGTCTGGGCTTACCACCACGATCGCTTTTGCCCCGAGATATCGTTCCGGAAAATCGGAAGGATAGAGAGTTTTTGTCACAACGATCTTATCCTGATAAGCATGCGACTCTGTTTTTTCTCCGGAAAGATTTCGCAGCAGCCTGAAGGTAATATCAACAACATCAATAGCTTTATCTTGTAAGTCGGCGATTGCCGTTTTCTGAAACATTTCTGAAAATTTTTTCCCCGTTTCTAAAAGAGCTTGCTTCAAGTCCATGTTCTTTTCCAGATTTGGAACCACCGCTTCTTTAATAGCGCTTAAAAGCAAGACGTGACTTTCAAAAACAATTGATGTTTGATCGCTCTTGACAAGAAGGATCCATCGCTCCCGAAGCGCTTCGATTTGATTTTTCGATACATCGAAGACGTTATTGAAGTCGGATTGGAAGGTTTTCGGACTCTGAGCAGAACCGGCCGTAAATAAAAGTGTCTTTCTTGAGTCTACTTGCGCAATACCGTCGACCTTCCCCGCGACGATCACCTGTTCTAGCGACAGCTTTTCACCGTCCCGCAATTCCGAACGCCTCACTTCCTTTATGAATTTTAGAAATCCCTTGTCATCACCCGACCCAAGCTCTTCATCTCCAAAAAGATACCCTGAATCGTTCTTTTCCAAATTAAGCGTCCTAAAAAATTCTTTGGCCTCTTTTTCTCCCGTTTCGGAATCTTTGGGAATGCTGACATAAATACTGACCCCGCTTCCGCGGACAGACTCGGTCATCAATAGCTGCATGATGCTGTTCATGCTCACATCCTGATCCTTGGTCTTCAGTCGCGGAGAAAGCCCGGAATAACGTTCGGCTAATTTAACAAGGATCGTTGCTGGGCGAGCGTGAAGACTTGTTCCCCGTATTTCATAAAATGTCTCAAGAATAATTTTTTCCTCTTCCGCCGCTTCAACGCTCGGCGCCTCCTCTGTCTTCTCTCCGATTACAACATCCTCCGACTCTTCTGCGGTCGCATCCGGAGCTGAAAGAACCGATTCGGCCCCGGACTGGGTTTCCTCAACCACGATGAGGCCTGTTTCGCCGGGGCTCGTCAGGACCCTTGCCAGCCTGGATGGGGCCGCCTCGGGTTTATCCGAGTGTTCGGCCAATTTCTTCTCTAAATAAGCGCTTAGTTTTTCCTTAAGCTCTTTGTCGAGCGCATTGCCGTCTTTATCGACAAGAAAAATGCCTCTGGGACTTGTTGCCTTAACATCATCAAAAATAAAATCTTTGATGCCGACCCCGTCCCCTTTCTCGTATAAGATCGTGCTGATGGCGGCCAATAATCCCTCCCGGTCACTAGTCTCGACAATCAAAACATCCGAATGTCTTCCTATCTTTTCCTGTTTAAAAGGAATGTCCTCGAAGAGCTCGGAGGGACTCAAGAAACGCACCACGGTCTCAACCCCTTGCCAGTTCTCATAGTCTTTGTGAAGCTTAAGCTTATTTCCGTAGAGTCTTTTTGTATTGTCGAAGGGGCGATGCCGCACGCCAAAGAGACTGGCAAAAAAATCCGTCCGTCCCGACCCTTGGCTGTGGTAGATTTTTTGAAGATCTTCTTGGATTTTTTTAACTTTCGTCTCAACCGCCAATTCATCGCCTCGTTCATGCCGAAAATATCCCATGAAGCGGATCACAGCCCCTTCGTCCCCGAAATGAGGAACAGCTTCCTCCAAAATAAAACCGTTTTCATAAAGAACTCTCGAAAAAATGGGTACTAACTCTGGTTTGTATTCAGGATATCCCATTAAAATTTCATAACCTTCACGGGCATTGTCCGGTAACTTGCGGAAAAGCGTGAGAACCGTATCCGCAACTTTATTTTCCTTCAGCAATTGAAGGTGGATATAAAAAACAAGCGTCGTGACAATTTCCTGGATATCCAAAGCGCGTATGTAAGAGTAGCTTATAAGGCGTATACACTTTTCAAATATCGAAGTGAAAATCTTTTCATCCTGTTTTTTCTCCTGGATTCCCAACATTTTTGCAATCTGAGTCTTGAGATCCGGGATATTCCCTTGGGAGGTTTGTTCTAAGTACTTTTCAAATAATTCGCCCGAATTGCGGTGCTCCAACCATTTCCAAGCAACTTCATCAAGGCGCTTTTCATGGAGCGTACGAAATAAATCCAGGGAATCGAGAGCATTGGGCGTTTGCATCGACCGCTGCATAACATAACCCTGCGTAAAAAGCTGGGTGATATAAAGTAAAGGCGATTGTTGGCCAAGCCGGATCAAGAGCGGCATTTTTTCCGGCTCTGCCAGAGATGCGCGGATAGAAAAAGTCATTAGATAAAGAAGCGTCCAGCGCTCTTTTGTTAGGCCGGGATTTGCGCTAAAGCGTCCCCACAGAGAGTCGATCTGTTCCTGAGACAGGAGATCTCTCTTGGAGATCTCCCTTTGACTCATTAACAGCCATACGATATCGTCCAAGGTTTTAGAATCAATCCCAACGGGATAAAGTGTTTCTTTCACAAGCTCCCGGATACTCCGTTCTGAGGCGCCGCTTCCTATCCTTGCGCGGACAATTCCATCCATAAAGATGGCATATCGTAGCGTCAAGATCATCGATTCGTGCTCCGCAACCTCATGCATCACCTGCTTCGGTATGAGAAAGAAAAAGTTTCCCTTGCCCTCTAAAGTATCCAGGATCTCCAATGCGCGCATGGTCTGAAGATCTACCGAATATCGCTGACCCGCTTCAAAAAACGCTCGCATGGTTTTGTAGGTTGGAATAAAAATGTCCATAACATCGAGGCCATGCATCCGCCAAAGCGCATAAGAAGCAGGATTTTTAGATTGAAAGATCTCTTGAAAAACATTTTTTAGATGCGTTGACTCATCCTTTACTTCAGGATCTCCGCTCCGAATGCGTTCCATTAGAAGATCCAGCTGCTGTTTGGTCTGCAAAATCGCCTGCTGTGTTTTTTCGCTGATGCGAACTCCATAGAGGACCGTCAGCGCAAAAACATCAAAAATGAGTTCCGGCCGACCCGTAAATAATTCGACAGCGTTTTTGATGTGCAACTCATGGTCCCTGCCATATCCCCATCCGACATTCCTTCGAAAGGTAAACCCTTCCGTGGTGACAAGTTCGATCTGATCGGAGGCAAAACCTGCCCGTTGAACTCTCTCACCTAAATCATAGGGCGTGTATTTAGGTGGAAATTGATTCAATAAAAGCCGGCGGCTCATTAAAACAATGTCATCAAAAACACTCGTGGTCGCTTCCCGATATTCTTTAAAAAAAGCCTGAAAGGTCTTCTCATCATCGGTCGGCAGCCATTCAACGGTCTGACCCAAAAGCTCATAGTGCCTTCTGTAAAATTTCAAGAAATCATTCACAAAGGAGGGGTGCAGAATATTCTGCTTCAACTTTTTATCTTTTTGGTATTCACGAAAGACGTCGCGAATGCTTTTAAGAAAATCAAAACGCCGGAGAAGAAGCAGGTCCTCCTCGCGAGACTCCAGGAGTTCCTGGTCCTTTTGACCAATAAAATCCTTGATGCGATAATGGCGGATGATCCTTTCTAGCTCATCGCGGGTCATCTCATCTTTCGGATCAAGGGCTAATCGCTCTCTCAAGGCTCTTAGCTCTTCACTTTCATCTTGCCATAACAGCTTCACGATCAGGCGCTTCAAAAAGTTGAATTCCTCAAAAGATCCTTCCCCTTTAACCGGATCGATATTGAGACGGTAAAAAGCGTTGTCGAAACCTGCTTTTTGGTACCGCGACTGCCATTCCTCAAGCACAACCAAAATACTGCTGACTTTCCTAAAAGCATCGGAGGCTTTTTTGGAGGCCCGCTGATCCGCATCTCCGACAAGATGCTCCAAAAAGGAAAAATCGAAAGAGCTGTCGATATGCCTGGAAACCAACTTAGCATGTGCGATCTTATTAGGAGACATGCTCAAGGTAAGTGTTAAATGATTACCAAAACGTTTTTTCAGAAATTTTGAAAAAAGTATGAATTTATCATGAGAGGCGACTTCACCGCAAAAACTTAAACCTACGTTTCTTCCTGTTCTTAAATTTAGATCCGCAATGGTTGAAGCGATCTTCAAATAAAGTTCAACGTTGTTCGGATCCAGCCTTTCAATCCAGGGCTGCGCCCAGGCATAGTCGCGATTTGCATGAACCGAAACACCCGTCTGCTCCAAAAGGAATTTCTCCAAAAGTTTCATTTCTAAATCATTTGTTCCCACGCTAATAAATTTGACGAACGGTTTTCCATGCCTTTGAAAATTAAGGATTTTTTCGAGCTCCTGGACCGCCTGGGGAGTTTCGACCATAGCGCCATAAGAGATCGTCTCAACGATCTGAGAAACCATTTCCTTGGGTTCCTGCGTCCCGCGCTCTTTCAAAACTTGGCTAGCAACCACTTCGGCCTGCTCTAATATTTCGTTGCTAATGAATTCGATATCCGCAAGGCCGTCAATTTGAGGAAACATGAGTTTGAGACGAGGGGTCTGCCCCTGACGGGATTTCAACAGTTGTTCCTGAACGATAATCAGCGCCGCAACTTGCTGGGTGAGAATTTCTTTCCCGAGAGGGGTGCGATAGAAATTAAACCCCGAATACTCTTCCGTGAATGCGTTCCAATCCTCCGCCGCATACCCAAAAACTTTGAATAGGACATCAAAGAGATCGGTGTTTTTATCCGGCCAAAGATCGAGTGTGCGAAACACTTGGTCTTTGTCGACAAGAGACGGATTATCCAGCTGCGCAAAGTAGGATTGTTCGAGATGAAGACGGAACAAATCTAGAGACTTTTTGAGACGATCCGGAACCCTGGATAAAATAGCGGTTGATCGCCCAATGGTGTTGTGTAATTCGACCAACGAAGGATCGACCTCCAAATGGTTGACGGGTTCGATTGAATATAGTTTCTCAAGGTAAGACCCGAATGTTGCTATGTTGGAATTGAACAATTCCGGATGGTCTTTGGAATCGAAAAAATTAAGCACGAAATCGACAAGCCAATCGTCATTTTGAGACGTTTCAACCTTTTTAAGATTGTAATATTTTTCGAGTTTTTTCTGGACCGAGAGAATGATTTTTTTTACGGCGGCACGACGATTTCTTGGGACCGATGAAATCTTCGCCAGTTCCCTGATTGCGTCCATGAGGAGCTTTATGACCGTGGAAGTATCCGACGATTCAAAATGATAAGCTCTCTCTAAATACTCCAGCAAAGATTGGACGGCCCTTTGAAGGGCTTGTGTTGATTTTATTTCTAGCGCCAATGTGGTCGCAATATCTTCGACCATTTTTGTGATAGCTTTGTCAACCTCAGAACGGGTTAGCCCTATCCCTTCTGCTTTTGATTCGATAACGCTTTGAGTTTCACCAACAAAAGTATTGGCAAAAAAATTCAGATTGGAATCTTTAATGTGTGCGCTTCCTTTCTCCGCAATCCGCATCAGCTGATCCCCGCGTTCTTTTTCTATGGCTCCCTGAATCTCTTTTTTACCGGGATGGAGCAGAAAATATCCTTGAATCCCCTCTTCGCCCAGCGTTGCGGAGACAATGACTTCATCCCCCGCACTCAGCTTTTGAAACAATTTTTCGTTTTCATCATCAGGCGAGATCACCAGAACCGGAGGAGGATTCGGATATTGCTGCAACGCTACCACCCAATGGGTTGAAAGGTTAGCTTGAGTGGTCACAATGGCCTTAATTTGCGAGCCGAATTGCGTCATAATATCTTCGACTTTGTCGACCCCCATCGTTTCGGAGATATAAAGAACAACGCCTCCAGAAGATTTTTCCGGCATGGCGATTTGAAAAGTTTTTGCCTTCCCATGTCTGGAAACGAGCTCGGCGATCAGGCGGTGAGCTATGCTAATGTATTCTTCCCAGTCCTGGACCATGCCAGGCAAACCTTTCGAACGATAAAGCTCTTGCTGATCATAAAGGCCCGCACTTTTTTTTGAGAGAACATCCTCATAAAAAATGGCGGCAAAATTCTTCTTCTCTTTTTTCATACGTTCTAGCGTTTCTTTCTTGCTTTCCTCAGATTTAAAATAAGCTTGAGCCGGCTTTAAAACGGTTTGTTGGGCCATCATCTTCATGCTGTCTTTGGCTGCATAATCTAAATAAATCCGTCGGGTCCCTTCTAGGGCGTCTCTAAGCTTTGGATCCGTGACTGCATTATTTTCAAGCGCCTTTCGTATCTCGTTAAATATCCCGGCCCGTTTTGAAAAGGAGCCCGGCTTAACTGCCTCCTTTAGATCGATCAGGGATAAATGCGCAAATGCTTCGGCAGCTCTTTCTGTTTCCTCCATTTTTCTTTCGAGATCCTGAATCCTTTTTTCGTAGTCATTTACAAAATCGTTCAGGGCGTTTTCGGCGAACTCAAGCTCCTCCTCAGCAGAACCGGAAAATCCCAATTGCTGCAACGCATACATTTTGATTTGATTCATAATGTGATCCAGCGATGGTTTCCGCTTCGGATCTTGAATCCCTTTTGTGCGCAACCGCCGCAAAAGACCCCCAATTAAATTGATAGTCCTTGTTTTCCTGTTAAGAAGTAGATCTATTTTTATTTCGCGCTTAAGCTCATCAGCTTCCTTTTGAAGCAATTTTTGAAGGTCTCGAGAAATATTCTCTGAAGTTTTTTCAATAATAGAATTTAGCTTTTGAGCTTCTCCTATAAAGCTTTCCTTAGGCGCCTGGTAAAGGATCTCTTCAGGGAGCGCGTTAGCGAAAACAGCGAGAGGAGCAAAGACGCTCGCTTCCGCCGTGCTCTCTCCGACAATCCGCATTTCGGAGCGAGGGTCGCCGGGCTTTTTTTGTTCAGTGGAAAGATCTAAAACTCCTTTTTCAACAATAACCTGCTTAGTATTTTGCTCAAGGAGGTCTTGGACGGTATCGCTGGAATCACCCAAGATCGGAGTTAAAAGACGGCGGATGCGTTTCATATCGAAGCGCCCGTCTTTTTCGGCTTCCGCAAGGAGATTGTTCGCGATGACTTTCAATTCCAGGAAGCTCAACTTTTTTGGATCATACTCCCCAACAGTGTCTAAAAGATTTGCCACGAGCTCATCGAACTTGGATGCCTGGCCGTTTTTTGGCACTGGCTGAACTTTTTCCATCTCGACGAGTTTCTGGAGATTTTTTTCCAAAGCCACCCGGTCAAAGGATTCTTCTGACGTTTTTGTAACCGCTTCGTTCTTCCCTGCTTCCTCCCGCGTTTCGGAGCGAGCTGCGGGCAATTGTCCGTATTCAACATGAATGATATCGCTTAGGTTGGCGGTCTGCGGCTCGCTTGAGGATAAAACCGCATGAATCGTCAATGCATCCGCTTTTCCAAAAGTAATGTCCGTAACGACAGGTTCGATGCCTTGGCCATAAGCCACAAAAGTCGCGAAAGAGCTGTCGCCTGTTAGCGCTTCCGGCATGACCGCGGCGTTTTGAGAAGTTATGTTCAAGGGAGAGGTCCGGGTTTGAAATCGAAGCGTCTTGTCTTGGTCTGCGCGAAGCGGTTCCGCGCTCAAAACTTTTGAAAGCACGGGATGAGCGGCGACCGCTTGTTTGACATGAGCGGCCACTTGATCCGGGGAGTTTTGATATTTTTCAAAAAGCGCCGGAGCGGCGGTCTCAAGTAATTGCCTGAACAGAATGGCTTCTTGTTTGGTGCTGAAAGGATTTTTGGTTTTGAAATAAGGGCCAAGGTCCGCATTTGCGCCCGTCATGACCTTTTGATAACGTTCCCCGCCATCGACGCCACGGATCCTGGGCGACACAACCGCATAACCGATCCCTTCTTCCTGGAGGAGCTTTTCGAGCCCTTCGGTATGAAAGCCGCCGGTCACTAACACGATAACCCGGGATTTGGGACTCGGGACTCGGGACTCGTTTTGGTTTCTTGTTTCACGAGTCCCGAGGTGCGAGGTATGAGTCCCCGTTGAAAACGCCAAGGCGTTTTCAAGCATGGCTCGATCACGCTTAGTCGAAGTCGCGTAGAACTGATAGGCCTGCGCAATAAAAGGCTTTATATTCGGGATATTTTTCGCCAGAACTTCCAGATCGCCGCGCCGGTCAAGCGCTTGTTCATATTCGGGACGCGCCAACTCAAGATGGAGAAGTTTTGTGAGGAGGGAGAGATCATTCAAACGCTCGATGAATTGTTTTTCCGTGTCCGTCTTGGCCGATCTTTCCAGGATATTCTCCTCCAAAGAAGCCATTTCATCCAAAAGCCCCGTGATCTCGACTTCGGAACGCAAGACAAGGACCTTCCAGCTTTTCATGAAATGAGAATATGCCTTAAGATCCACCGGATGTTTTTGGATAAAAAGCATCAGGCCTTCAAGAAGTTTCCGGGGATAGAGGGCGCGCTCGACCGGATAGGAGAACTGTTCCCCCTCCGCCTCCGGCAAAAGCCCCTGCTCGCGGCCGTATGTTTCGAGCGCTTTAACGAATTTCAGCTCCGACTTTTCTTTCGCGGAAACCCGCAAGGCGTCCAGAACATCAGCCCATTCCCTTTTGGCGGCCTCCTGATCGAAACCTTTTTGGGCCTCCTCGGTCAGAAGAACGCGGATCAGGTTCGGAAAACGCAATTGCTCGATCGTGTCGGTCAGATCGATCTGAAGAACTTTGAGGGTCTGGGACTTTAGATAGCGGATATAAGCGACAAGATCCGGATCCCCCGACGCCTGCGACATATTGAACTTACCTTCTTTGCGACGCTCCCGCTCCTTGAGAAAATCACGCAGGTCGGGATTCAGGGCCTTGGAAGATTCTTTTTCGAGTTGAGCGCGCAGGGGATTCAGAAGCGTCCCGATCTCGTCGCGGCGGAATAAAAGATCGCGAAAGGTCTTCAGGTTCTCGCGGTAGAGTTCGGCGTCTTCAACGCCTTCCACTCGGACTTGAGACTTGAGACTTGAGACTTCAGACACTAGTCTCTGGTCACTAGTCTCCGGTCTGTTCTGAAACTTGTCCCAAAGATACAATTCCACGCCGTTCAATTCGCCTTTTTGGCGGAGATCGTCAACAACGGCCCGGTTCGCTTCGGGGAATTCAGAGAAAAATTCGAAATATTCGGGATGAAGACGGCCTTTGGCCCCTTCAAGGCCGATGGTCAGATCGGGGAATTTTTCTTCCAGGTAACGGAGAATACCCGCAATATTCTGTTCCGCTTCGGGATTGGAGTGGGCGTCCTGGATCTGGATCACAAACGGTTTTCCGGCCACCGCCCGGCCCGGCTCCCAGGAACGGGTCACCAAACCCAGTTCGGCGGGCAACGCCGAAAGATGGGTCTGAAACTCATTTTGTGTCCCGCGCTTGCTTAGGAATTGAAAAGCATCCTCATAGGCAAAGGCGCCGGACGGATCGATCGTGATCGTGGTTACCGTGAATGCGACGGCCACGAATAAAGAAATTCCCCTAAGCAGGCAGGATCTGGTGTTAGAAACTGTCATGTTTTTTTATCTTTTTGGTTCCATTGGTATTGGGAAATAACCTTGAAAATGAACGGTCCTTTAAGAACTTATTTTCAAGATTTATAATCTTTTGAAAGTATAGCCGCTGATTTCGAGGTTTGTCAAATGAGGATGGATTTCTTAAGGATTGAAAATAAAGGAGTTACAGCATTTTTTTTGATATCTTTTTAGAACCGTTTGGAACGAAACTGAAATTGAGGCCACCGGAGGGGGGGGGAGGACGACTTCCTGAGGATAACGCGCTGCCGTGCCGAAGCGCCGCAGGAAGTCTTTTATGCCTATTATTCTGCCGGTAAGTGTTTTTTTCCTAAACCGGCCGGTTCCAAATTAAAAACGATGGTCTTATATTGTGTCATTTCCTGAATGCTGTATCCCACACCTTCCCGGCCAATCCCGGAATTGCGCACCCCACCGAAGGGGAAATATCCCACCCCATGGCGAGGTAGGTCATTGATCGTAACGCCTCCTACCTCGAGGCCTTTGGCAAGTTTCCACATCCGGTAATAATGATTCGTAAAGATGCACGAGTCCAGCCCATAGCGCGGACGGGCGGCGATCCTGAGCGCCTCCTCTTCATCTTTAACACGGACCACGGAAACGACCGGCCCGAAAGTTTCTTCTTCGACGATCCTCGCATCGGCAGGAATTTTATCCAAAAGTGTCGGCTCCATATAGGCGCCCCGGCGATTCCCGCCCCAGAGGATTTTTGCGCCTTTCCGGACTGCGTCCTCGATCAATTCCTTTACGCGGATTGCCGCGTTCTCGTTAATAAGCGGCCCCACTTTGGTATCCGGTTCTTGCGGGTCCCCTCCCCGCCAATGTGCGATCTCCGTTTTAATCCGGCGTACAAGTTCCTCCGCCACCTTCTCCATCACGAGAACCGAACTAATCGCGTCGCATCGTTGTCCGGAATTTTTTAAAGATCCCTCGACGCATTTTTTCGCGGCAAGCTCCAGATCGCCATCTTCCGCGACGATGGCCACGCCTTTCCCCCCGAGTTCCAGATGAAGTTTTTTGATCCCCGCGATTTTGGCGATATGTTGGCCCACCTCCGTCGAACCCGTAAAACTAACCACACGCACTCTGGAATCGGAAACAAGCGCGTCCCCGACTTGTGTTGAACCGATGACGACATTGAGAGTACCTGAAGGAAACCCTGCCTTTTCGAGAAGCCGGGCGAAACAAAGAAGTGTGAGAGGCGCCGCGCTGGCCGGCTTAGCGACTACGGAATTGCCGGCCAAAAGCGCCGGAACGATCTTTGCGGCCGGAATATACAAAGGATAATTAAAAGAAGTAATGGCGGCCACAACCCCGACGGGCTCCTGTACCACAATGCCGATCTTTCCCATCGTATCATGCGACCAATCTCCCGGAATATATTCTCCGGCGATATTTTTCGCCTCTTGCATGGTCATCCGAAGACGCTCTTTCGTCGCTTCAACTTCTCCCGCTGCCTCACGTTTTGGCTTACCGGCTTCCCAGAGCAAAAGATATTCAAAGAAATCTTGATGCTCTTCCAAGAGGGATTGGGCGCGTTCAAAGAGAGCGATCCGTTCGATCGCCGCGATCTCCCGGATAAGGTACCGCGCCTCGTCTGCGGCAGCGATTGCGAGGGACACTTCTTTTTCGGATGTTTTTGCCGCTCTGGCCAAAAGATGCCCGTCCACAGGGCTGGTGACCAGAAGTTCGCCGCCGGAAGCTGAAGACAGCCATCGACCGCCGATAAAATTCTTTGCGCGCCATACGCCGTCCGACTCTTTCTGAATCACCTCTTGAAATAGTTCCGGGATATTCATTTTATTTTTGCTCCATGTTCGCCGCTGAGGCGGCATCGGTGCCTTTTTCATAAAAAAGTTTTCGATATTCGCCATAGCCCTCTTTTTCCAGATCCTGTTTGGGAATAAAACGAAGCGCGGCGGAGTTAATGCAAAAACGAAGTCCCGTCGGCTGAGGACCATCGGAAAACACATGCCCCAAATGAGAGTCCGCGTGCTTGCTTCGAACTTCCACCCGGGGGGATGAAAGGCTCTGGTCCTCTTTTTCAACTATATTCGCCGGTTCGAGAGGCTTGGTAAAACTTGGCCATCCGGTCCCTGAATCAAACTTATCGGAAGAGCTGAACAGGGGTTCGCCCGAAACGATATCGACGTAGATACCTTCACGGTGATTATTCCAGTACGGATTATCGAACGGCTTTTCCGTAGCCCCTTTTTGGGTCACGTCGCATTGCAGGGGGGTCAGCCTTTTTTTCAACTCTTGCTCGGATATTTTTTTATAGAAATGTCCCTTCGCGGGAGCATCTATCTCATTTGCTGTATCGCCCCATATTTTTGCAAGGTAAGCATCGCGCCCGGAACCTTTCCGGTAGGATGCGTACTGCGCAGGGTTGAGTCCGCAGAAATTCTGGTGATATTTTTCAGCCTGGTAAAATTTTGAGGCCTTCATGATACCCGTAACGATAGGTTGGGGATAGACGCCGGACGCATCCATTCTGGCCTTGGATTGCTCGGCGAGATGTTTTTGCTCTTCATTGTGATAAAAAATAACGGTCCGGTATTGCGGCCCCCGATCCGCAAATTGCCCGCCGGCATCCGTCGGATCGATCTGTTTCCAGAAAACGTCTAGAAGTTCCGGATAAGTGATCCTGGCCGGATCATAGGTGGTCTCGACAACTTCAATATAGCCTTTTTGGGCATAGTCTTCATAAGTCGGCTTCTCCCCGGTTCCGCCCATATAGCCGGAAGTGACTTCCAAAACACCGGGAAGTTTTCGAAAAGCGCATTCGACGCACCAAAAACAGCCGCCGGCCCATGTGGCTTTTTCACGTTGTTTCGATGCGCAAAAAGCGAAATTTGTCATAAGAAAAATAAGCGCGATCGCTCCGAAGGTTAAAAATATTCTTCTAATGAGACGTTCCCTTTCTCACGACCGTTTTTGCCCGAAGCATTTTTCTCGACGATGGTTTATCGGCCAAGGAGTAAACACAGTTCGGTCACATGTTCCTGTTCATCGATGATCACATGGCGAATTTGATGCTCCAAAGTTTCAAATTCGTACGGAAGGGCCTCTTTATTCGCCACGACCTTCCGGTAAATCTGTTTATAAAAATCGATCGCGTCCTTTTCGCCTTTGAGGTTTACCTCAAGAATCTTAGAGGTTTTCTGGGCGCTGTGGGTTTCCGCGAGGCCCATGGAAGGCGCTCCGCCAAGATAATTACCGATAAGCTCGCGGAAAATCCCCTCGTGTTTCTGCTCATCCGAGGCGATCTCTTTCAGCCGTTCGATGACGGGCTCCGCGTCGAGCCCTTGGATCATCTCCGCATGGGCAAGATACTGGATTCTTGCAGCGTGCTCCAGTTCCAAGGCCTGGTTGAGCATCATGATTAATTCTTTTTTTATTTTGTCCATTCCAATTCTCCTTTTTTAATATTGAGTCGCAAATTCCCTAAAAATATTTTTACAAGTAATAATTTTCATCCAGATGTGAAAATTCCGCATTCTCCGCCCAGACATCGGGTTTGGTCACAAGCTCGATGATATTTTCCATAATGCGTCGATGCCCTTTCTCTTCGGCGGCGATCCTGAGAAATATTTTTTTTAACGAAGGAGCCGCCGTTGCCGCATAAGCTTCATAGACTGAAACACTTTTCTTTTCAACCTCAAGGGCCTTCCGGTATAAAACCACTTGGGCCGTCGTGGGTTCGATGCAGGGGGTTTTTTCCAACCACTCCTCAAAAATATCCCTCACATCGCGCAAGATCGTGTTTTTCGTGAGTTCAACGGATTTTCCAGTTTTCATTTCCCTGAAGATCCCATAATGTTCCCGCTCCCTGTCTGCCAGCCAGGTAAAAATGTTCCTCATGCCCTTATTGGGCGCCTCTAATGCGAATTGCCGGTAAAGAGCCTCCCCTTTTGTTTCTATTTCCATTGCTTGGTCAAATATATTCATGGTTCACTCCTTGAGTTTTTTGATGATCGCTTCGATCGGCTCGGGTTGGAAGGCCCTTTGACAGACGGGCGTTCGGTCTTGCTTGTAAGCTGCGAGTTGTTCTTCGAAAACGGCTTTTTCATTCACAAAAAAGATTCCCAGAGGCATTTTTTTATTCTCAATCGCCTTCTGGAATGCCCGGGTTCTGTCCCTCGGGTCATGGGAATCATCCAAAAGGTAGGTGTTTTCCCGGAACCATTGGTACGTATTGATCTTGTTGAATGTCACGCAGGGTTGAAAAATATCCACCAATGCATACCCTTTGTGAAGAATGGCTTTTTTGATGATCTCTTTGGCATGTTCCCGGAATCCGATAAAAACCCGCGCCACAAAAGAAGCGTCGAGCGCGATCGCGACGGCCAGAGGATTGAATGGTTCAAGAATGACGCCGTCCACCTGGACCGGCGTTTTAAATCCTTTTTCGCTCGTGGGAGAGGCTTGTCCTTTGGTCAGACCGTAAACCATATTATTATGAACAAGATTCGTGATATTAGGATTACGCCGGATCGTGTGAAGAAAGTGGTTCCCTCCCTCGCCATACATATCTCCGTCCCCGCTTGTCACGATCACGGTAAGTTCGGGATTAGTCATTTTGATCGCCACTGCCGGCGAAAGTGCCCGGCCATGGAGACCGTTGTAATAATGGCATTTCAGGTACTGAGGGAGTTTCGCCGCCTGCCCGATGCCTGAAACAAACACCAGCTTTTGCGGGTCAAGCGCCAATTCGGACACAACCTCTTTTACAAGGTTTAGGATGCCATAATTCCCGCAACCCGGGCACCAGGCGATATCGCATTTTTCCAGATCAAAAACCGTTTTGCCCATTTTCTATCCTGATCAGATCTTTTGGGCCAGCTCTTCGACCGAAAAAGGAAGGCCGTTATATTTTAAGATCTTACGGTGTACTTCAAATCCCGTTTCGCGCCGGATGAGTCTTGCGAATTGCCCGGTCGCGTTATTTTCCACACAAATCACTTCTTTTGCCTTTCGCAGATATTCTAAAATCTTTTCAGGGAGCGGATACACCTGTTTAAAATAAAGAAAGGCCGTGTCCTTTTCACCTTTCCGGCAAAGCGCTTCGCGGATCGCGTGAAAATTGGATCCCCAACCCAGGACCAGCTTTTGATACCCTCCGGTGCCGTAAAATTCAGGCGCCATGGAATCCTCGGGAAGGATCTTTTGTTTTTTAAGTCTCTTATCGACCATCGCCGCGCGCACATTGGCATCTTCGGTGATATATCCCCCCTCATCGTGTTCATCGCTATCCACGCAAACGATCCCTTCCCCAAAGCCGGGGATGCCGCGGGGTGAGATCCCGCCTTCTGTTAAACGATACCGCGCATAATCTAAATTTGTTTTTGCGACAAAGGAGGGCGCTTCCTTCGGAACTTCGGGAAATTCCTTGACGTTATAATAAGAATCCATCAGACATTGATCAGTTAAAATAAAAACGGGGACCTGGTATTTATCTGCAAGAAAAAAGGCCCTGGAAGCGCAAAGAAAGGCGTCCTGCAACGTCCCGGGGGCGAGAATAATTCTCGGAAATTCGCCGTGTCCGGCATAGAGCGCGAGCTCAAGGTCTCCTTGCTCGGTCCGCGTCGGTAAACCCGTCGCCGGCCCGGGTCTCTGCGCCAGATGAATGACCATGGGAGACTCAATGGCGCCGGCAAGACTCAGGCCCTCCGCCATAAGCGCAAACCCGCCGCCCGAAGTTGTCACCATCGCGCGGCCTCCGGCATACCAACTGCCCAGACCCATATTTATGGCCGCGATCTCATCTTCAGCTTGTTCCACGACGATCCCGAGCTGGGCCGCGTGTTGCGCTAGAAAAGTCAACACTCCCGTAGACGGCGACATCGGATAAGATGCAAGAAAACGGCAACCCCCGGCCGCGGCCCCCAAGGCGATCGCTTCGTATCCTTGTATGATGACCTGCCCGGCCACGGAGGGGCATTTTTTTATTTCGAGATGAATGGAGTGTGCGGTGCAGGCTTCTTGCGCGAGACGGATCCCTTCCAGCGCCGCTTGACGGTTTTTCCCAAGGATCTCTTCTCCTTTTTTTGCAAATATCTTTGTGATCGCCTCAAGAACGGGACCGGACTCGACATTAAAAAGGCCCGCAAGAAATCCGGCGGCGATCGTATTTGCAAAGATCGGATCACCGATGGTTGTGGCGAGTTTCGTAAGCGGAATATCCAGGATCTCCCGGGAAGATTGCAGCGCCTGAGCTTCTCCGACGATCAGTGTCTGTTCGGTCAGGCGATGCTCGAGATGAGCAAGCGCTTTAGGGTCCAGGGGCACGCAAAGATCGATGCGGTCGATAAACGCGGGAACCGGTGAGGCGGCAACACGGATCTCGGTGGAATTCGAGCCTCCGCGAACGCGGGACATATATTCTTTGGTGCCAAAAACATGGAAACCGGCCCGTTTCAGGATCTGCGTCAGGATCGTTTCAATGGTTTGAATGCCCTGACCCGCTTCACCCGCAAGCACGATCGAGACTTCATTTTTAAAGCTGTGCGCAAGAGCCATCGGCACCTTCTTTGCTTTATTTCTGAAAATGAAGCATGTAGAATGCCAGCAGCATCATACCTTTTTAAATCAACATTGCAACCTCGGGATCTAAAAATATGGCGGTCCCCGTTATTGAAGATATCTTCTGGGTGGGCGTCAATGATCATAAGACCGATCTGTTTGAGGCCCTCTGGCCGCTTCCTCACGGGATCTCTTACAATGCCTATCTGGTCCGTGATGCAAAAACGGCGCTTGTTGATGCGGTCAAAAAGAACTATTCGGGTGAATTTGCGACGGATCTTCGCGCCCTTTTGGGGAACGGGCAAAAGATCGACTATCTGATCATCAACCATATTGAACCGGACCATTCGGGAGCGATCGATTCCCTCTTGAGCCAGTATCCGGATCTTTGTGTTGTGGGCAATGAAAAAACACTTCGTTTGCTCAAGGAATTCTACCGGTTCCCGGTCAAGACCCTCTTGATCAAAGACCGGGAGACGCTCTCTTTGGGAAAACACACCCTCGAATTCTTCGTCACGCCCATGGTCCACTGGCCGGAAACCATGATGACCTATGATCAAACCTCCAAGACGCTTTTTTCCGGGGATGTGTTCGGTGGTTTTGGAACCTTGGAAAATGGCATTTTTGACGATGAGGTCGATCTTGGCTTTTTTGCCGAGGAAACGCGACGCTATTTTGCGAACGTCCTCGCGAAATATAGCGTTCCGTTCCAGAAAGCCTTATCCAAGATCGAAAAACTTGAGACCAACGCCATCGCCCCCGCCCACGGACCGGTCTACCGCAAGGACCCGAAATTCATCCGGGACCTTTACGGAAGGTGGAGCCGCCAAGAAACCGAAAAAGGCGCGGTCATTGTTTATGCGTCCATGTATGAGAACACAAAAAAAATGGCCGAAGCCGTGGCCCGCGGCCTTGCCGAGAATGGCGTGAAGGAGATCCGGCTTCACGACGTCTCCCGCACCCATCTTTCTTTCATCTTGAGTGATATTTGGCGATTCCGCGCGCTTGTGCTTGCGGCCTGCACCTACAACATGAGATTATTCCCCACGATGGAGCTTCTGATGAATTTTCTGGAAAATGACCATGTTGAAAATCATTTGCTGGGGCTCATAGGATCTTACAGTTGGGCAAATACTGCGCTCCTGGCGCTTCGAGACTTCGCTAAAAAAGGTTCGTGGCAGTTTGTCGAACCCTACGTCGAGGCCCTGTGTGCCCCGACGCCGGAAGTCCTGAAGGTATGTCAGGATCTTGGGAAAAATGTGGCTCAAAATTTAAACAGCATCCCCTGAATCCGGAAGAAGAAGGTGTGTTGAATCACGGTTTAAAACTATTAAAAAGACGCGGACTTAACGCGAGTAAGGATGGGTCTTCTATGAAAAAGTATAAGTGCCTGATCTGCGATTATATTTACGATCCCGCCAAAGGAGATCCCGATCATGGAATCAATCCCGGCACCGCATTTGAAAATCTCCCGGCATCCTGGACGTGTCCGGAATGCGGCGCTGCCAAAAGCGACTTCGCACCCGTCGAATAGGAAGACCGGATTGTCTTCTTAGTAGCCGGCAAAATTTTCATGTTTGATGTGTGAATCCGGGATCTGCAATTGGGTTTGAAGAAGATCGACCATAGTCTTGACCATGGCAGGCGGGCCGCAAACATAAAAGATCCGTTCCGCATAGTCCGGCAGCTCTTCTTTGACCATAGCCGCATTGATAAAACCGCACCTCCCCTTCCACCCGGACGGGCATGCGCCTGGTGTATCCAAGGAAAAAACGATCTTCAGATTTTGATGGCTTTTTGCCATCGTTTCCAGCTCTTCTCTGAAAACAATATCCTCCGGCGTCCGGTTGCTGTAAAAAAGCACCATATCGACCGGCAATCGACTATCAAAAGCATCTTTCAGCATACTGCGGATAGGCGTGATCCCGATCCCTCCCGATAAGAAAGCATGCTTGGGAGCCGCTTTGTCCAGAACAAAAACGCCCAAGGGCATCTTGATCTTGACCGGGTCCCCCGGTTTTAATTCTGCCAGGGATTTTGAAAATTCGCTCCCCGTCATTTTTTTGGTGAATTCGATATAATTCTTTTCGGCAGGTGAGTTCGAAAGCGAGAAATATTTCGATTGATCCTGCCCATGGACCTTAAGTGTCAACTGCAGGAACTGTCCTGCCTGGAAAGGTAAAATCCTGTCCGCCACGAAACGAAAACTCGTTACACAGCA
>Ga0116153_10000518_pt1 | contig 47249 bp, 38 predicted proteins | sample AD_UKC028_MetaG_FD_89896 | JGI IMG/M metagenome (GOLD analysis project Ga0116153, IMG submission 89896) | Active sludge microbial communities of municipal wastewater-treating anaerobic digesters from USA - AD_UKC028_MetaG | ecosystem: Engineered > Bioreactor > Anaerobic > Digestate | place: USA...
CAGCCAGATCGGCGACTGGGACACCACCAAGGCCATGGGCATCATGGAGAACATGCTCACCGCGCGGCCGGACATCCAGGCCGTCTTCTGCGCCAACGACAACATGGCCATCGGCGCCATCGACTGCCTGATTAGGCGGGGGCTCCGCGTTCCCCAGGACGTGTCGGTCATGGGATTCGACGACATCGCCATGGCCCGGCACTTCCTTCCCGCCCTGACCACCGTCCATCAGGATCAGGTGGCCATGGGAACCCAGGCGGCGGAGCTGATCATTGAATACAAAAAGTACAAGAAGGTGCGCCTGAAAAAAATCATACTCGAGCCCGAGCTGATCGTGCGCGACAGCGTGCAGCGGCTCGGCGAGGCGAGAGGCTAAACATGGCGGAAGTCATCCTGGAAAAGGTGACCAAGAGGTTCGGTGAGGTGACCGTGGTCAAGGGTATCGACCTGCGCATCGCGGACGGCGAGTTCATGGTGCTGGTCGGCCCCTCGGGCTGCGGCAAGACGACCATCCTGCGCATGGTCGCCGGCCTGGAGGAGGTCACGGAGGGACGGATCATCATCAACGGCCGGGTGGTCAACCACGTGCCGCCCAAGGACCGCGACCTGGCCATGGTGTTCCAGAGCTACGCTCTCTACCCGCACATGAACGTCAGCGAGAACATGGCCTTCGCCCTGAAAATGCGCAAGGTGCCCAAGGAGGAGATCGAGGCCCGCGTGCTGGAGGCGGCGCGCATCCTGGGCATTGAGAAGCTGCTGGCGCGCAAACCGAAGCAGCTCTCCGGCGGCCAGCGCCAGCGCGTGGCCCTGGGGCGCACCCTGGTGCGCAAGCCGGCGGTCTTCCTCTTCGACGAGCCGCTTTCCAACCTCGACGCCAAGCTGCGCGGCCAGATGCGCGCCGAAATATCCAAGCTTCACTCGCAGCTGAAGACCACCAGCATCTATGTCACCCACGACCAGGTGGAGGCCATGACCATGGGGTCGAAGATCGCCATCGTCAATGAGGGGCTCATCCAGCAGTGCGGCACGCCGCTCGACATCTACGAGGCGCCGGCCAACAAGTTCGTCGCCGGCTTCATCGGCTCTCCGCCCATGAACTTCTTCGAGGCCGGTCTCCGCGACGAGGGCGGCCGGGCTCTGATCGCCGCCAGCGGCTTCCGGGTGCCCTGGCCGGGGCATCTGGCGGATGCGGCCCTGCGGCGTGGCCCGGCCGAGTACCTATTCGGCATCCGCCCCGAAAACCTGCACGACGCAGAGTTCTTTCCCGGAGGCGACGGCGGCGAGGCCTTCCGCGGCATGGTGGAGGTGGTGGAGCCGATGGGCGCCGAAACCTACGTCCACCTCGTCGTCGGAGGCGACCGATTCGTGGCTCGCGTGACTCCCAAAACGAGGGCGAGCGTCGGCCGGGAGATGCGCTTGGTCATGGAAACGCAGAAGATCCATGTTTTCGATAAAAAAGACTTGAATGCCCTGCGCGAGGAGGTTGCGAAATGAAACGTACCGTCCGTTGGCTGACGATTTCCCTGGCCCTGCTGGCCCTGGCCGGGATGTGCTTCTCCCAGTCGGTGACCATCGTCTTCTGGCATTCGTACCGCGGCCTGGAGAAAGACGCCCTGGAAGAGGTGGGGGCGAACTTCACCAAGGCCCATCCCGAGATCAGGATCCAGTTCCTGCAGGTTCCCTTCGACGCCCTGCCCGACAAAATCACCGCCGCCGTTCCGCGCGGCAAGGGCCCCGACGTGTTTATCTTCGGCCACGACCGCGTGGGCTACTGGGCCGACAAAAAGGTGCTGGAGCCGCTGGGCCTGTGGGTGAAAAAGGACATGTCCTCCCTGTTCATGCCGTCGACGCTGGAGGCGTTGACCTACGAGGACGCCCTGTACGGGCTGCCCACTTCGTTGAAGTGCCTCTGCCTGATCTACAACCGGAAGCTGGTCAAGGCCCCTCCCAAGGATACCGCCGAGATGATCGCCCTGGCCAAAAAGAACACTGACGTCAAGCAGAACAAGTTCGGCCTGGCCTACGAGATCGGCCTGACCTATTACAATTCGGCCTGGCTCTTCGGCTTCGGAGGCGGCATTTTCGACAAGAATGACGACCCGATCATCAATTCGCCCGGCAACGTCAAGGCGCTGAACTTCGTCTATGACCTCTACCGCAAACAGAACGTCATGCCCGAGGAGATCACCAACACCCTGGTGACCACCCTGTTCAACCGCGGCCAGGCGGCCATGGTCCTCAGCGGCCCTTGGTTCCTGGGCGAAATCGAAAAGGGCGTCGATTACGCCGTCGCCCCGCTGCCCCTGATCTCGGAGATCAAGGCCAAGCCGCGCCCCTTCCTCACCGTCGAGGCGATGTTCATGTCTTCGCAGTCGCAGCGCAAGAAGGAGGCCTTCGAGGTCATCAAGTACTTCACCTCCAAGGAGGCGCTGGTGGTGATGGCCAAGAAGGGAGGACAGCCGGTGGCCAATCTTCAGGCCTACGACGACCCGGCGGTGAAAAACCACCCCTTCATCCCGGTCTTCAAGCTGCAGGCCGAGACGGCCGTGCCCATGCCCAACATCGCCGAGATGATGATGGTCTGGACGCCGTTCGACCTGGCCATCGGCAAGGTGCTGAACCGGACCGCCAAGCCCAAGGAGGCACTGGACGAGGCCCAGGGCAAGATCGCCAAGGACATCCAGACCTTCCGGCAGTGACGAAGAGCCGACCATGACCGCCCCGCGGAAGAATCTCGCCGTCCCCGGCGCCCTGCTGGCCGCCCTGGGCATGGTGCTGGCGGGATTCCTGGTCCTGGACCGCGCCTACCGCCTGGAGCGCCAGGAAGAGGTCTCCCTCGCCAAGGCGCATCTTTGGCTGCGGCCGCTGGCGCTCACCCTGGAGGGCGGTGCGGAAACCGGGGAGAAGCTCGCCGCCCTGGCCGGCGCCGTCCGCCGCGCTGATCCCCGCGTCCTGGAGCTGCAGGCACTGAGCGGCACGACGTTCCGGTACCATTCCGACCCGCGCAAGCTGGGGGCCGACGTCGATCCCCAGGACGCCGCCGACAAGGCGCTGTACGACAGCGGCGTGGAGATCCGTTACCTGCTGAAATCGGAGCGGCGCAAGCCCTATCTCCTGGAATTCGACCGCAAGTCTGGGGCGCTGAAGCTGAGCGAGCCCGCGCTGAAGGGCCGGCGCAAGAGCATGGGGACGCTGCGCATCGGCTACGGCCTGGAGCGCGTGCCCGGCGCAATGGACGCCTGGATGGGGCTGCTGTTCCTGGGGATCTTCCTGGCCTTCCTGCTCCTGATGAAGCGGCTGCACCGCTGGCGCTGGCCTCTGGCGGCGGCCGCCCTGCTGCTGGCCCTGGCGGCGGGCTCGCTGCTGCTGCTGAACAACGAGCAACGCAACCTGGCACAGTCCGCCCAGGCCAAGCGGGAGCACTTGGGGCGCGTGGGCACCCTGCTGGCAGGCCAGTCGCCTGAAATTCTCCCCGTATTTGCGGAGGACCTCAAGGGGGGCATCTTCGGCGGCATGCTGGGCGAATGGAAGGCGGCGAGCTACGTTCCCGCGGGGACAACGGACGAGACCCGACCCAACGCGGCCGCCGAGCGCGTCAACCTAGGCGCCGGCGGCGCTTTCGTCCTGGAACCCGACGCCGGTGCCCGCGCCGCCCGCGAGGGCGCGATCCGGCGGCAGCTGCGTGTGATCCTGACCGTGTTCGGCCTGCTGGCCGGGCTGCTGCTTTTCTTCATCATGGCTGGCCACGCCCTGCGCACGGCCAGGGCGCTGCTCACGTACCGCTATTCCTACATCATGATCTTTCCGGCCATGGTGGGAATGATCGCCCTGGTGATGATGCCGTTCGTCTACGGCCTGTCCATGGGCTTTTTCCGCGTGCCGCCCAGCCAGAGCGGCAAGTGGGTGTTCGTCGGGCTGCAGAATTTCGTCGAGATCCTCTCCGACTTCCATCCGCTGACCACGGGCAACTTCTACTTCGTCCTGCTGATCACGGTCATGTGGACCGTGATCAACGTCGCGCTGCACGTGGGTATCGGCCTCGTTCTGGCCATCATCCTCAACCGCCCCGACTTTCCACTCAAGCGCGTGTATCGCGTCCTGCTCATCCTGCCCTGGGCCATGCCCAGCTACATCACGGCCTTGATCTGGAAGGGGATGTTTCACAAGCAGTTCGGCGCCATCAACGCCTTCCTGCAGCTGTTGGGCGCCGAGCCGATCAGCTTCTTCAACAACTTCTGGACCGCGTTCTTCGCCAACGTCGCCACCAATACCTGGCTGGGCTTCCCCTTCATGATGGTCATCAGCCTCGGCGCCCTGCAGTCGATCCCGGCCGACCTCTACGAGGCGGCTCAGATCGACGGCGCCGACAAGTGGCAGCAGTTCAAGAAGATCACCATGCCGCTGCTCAAGCCGGCCCTCTTCCCGGCGATCATTCTGGGGACCGTCTGGACCTTCAACCAGTTCAACGTCATTTATCTGGTTTCCGGCGGCGACCCCAACCGCAGCACCGACATCCTCATCATCCAGGCCTACCGCTTCGCCTTTGAAAAGTTCAACTGGGGGTTCGCGGCGGCCTATTCCATCCTGATCTTCATCATCCTGGTGACCTACAGCGTCTTCACCAACCGCGTCACTCGGGCGACCGAAGGCGTGTTCGACTGAGGGGAACGACCATGGCCATGAAAGAGAAAAAGAAGCGGACGCTGCGCGAGCGGGTGCTGGGGCTGCTACTGCAGGCCTTGATCCTGCTCTTCACCATCGGGACGATCTACCCGGTCCTATGGGTGTTCAAGATCGCCTTCGGGGCGCAGAAGGGGCTCTCCATCTCCCTGAGCCTGCTCCCGGCCCAGCCCACCCTGGAAAACTTCAACTACCTGCTGTTCAAGAAGCCGTTCTTCGCCTGGCTGCTGAACAGCGCTATCGTCGCCGTGGCCACCACCATCATCGGTATTTTCCTCGCCGCCACCGCCGGCTACGCCTTCTCGCGTTTCCGCTTTCCGGGGAGGACGGCCGGCCTGCTTTCCTTCCTCATCACCCAGATGTTCCCCGGGACGATGATGATGATCCCCCTATATCTCATCGTCAACTGGCTGGGGCTGTTGGACAACCTGGCCGGGCTGGTCCTGGTCTATTCCACCACGTCCATTCCCTTCAGTGTCTGGATGCTGAAGGGCTATTTCGATACCATTCCCAAGGAACTGGAGGAGTCGGCCCTGATCGACGGCGCCTCGCGCACGCGGATCTTCTATAAGATCATCCTGCCGCTGGCCAAGCCGGCGCTCGCCGTAACGGCGCTGTTCTCGTTCATGACCGCATGGAACGAGTACATCCAGGCCGCCACGTTCATGAACCGCGAGCTCAGCTACACCCTGCCGGTGGCCCTGCGCAACTTCGTCGGCCAGTTCGCCCAGGATTGGGGCTACTTCGCCGCCGGGGCCATCCTCGTCTCGATCCCCATCGTGGCCCTCTTCTTCTCGCTGCAGAAATACCTCGTTTCCGGCCTGACCGCCGGGAGCGTCAAAGGCTAAAGGAGGCACTATGATAAAAAAGAGAGTAGGACTATTCATGGTCCTGGCCCTGCTGGTCGTCGCCTTGCCCGTGTGGGCCCAGAAGGAAGTTTCCTTCAAGGATCCCGCGGGAGACGACAACGGCAGCGGCGCGTTCGTCTATCCCACCGATCCGGTCTACAAGTCTGGCTCCTTCGACATCACGGGCTTCACCGTGATCGACAAGGGGAGCACGGTCGAGCTGACCGTCACCGTGGCCGCCAACCTGGAGAATCCCTGGAACATGGCCAGCGGCTTCAGCGTGCAGCAGGCCTTCGTCTTCATTGACATGGACGGCAAGGAGGGGAGCGGCCACCAATTCGCCCTGCCGGGCTTGAACGCCGAGTTCCTGCCCTGCTGCTACTGGGAGAAGGCGGTCATCATGAGCCCGCAGCCGAGTTCGCGGGTGAAGACCGAGGTGAAGATGAAGGCGGCCGACATGGAGCGCGACATTATTGTTCCCGCCAGCGTCGCGCCCCGAGGCAAGAGCTTCACCGCCACCATCCAGAAGTCGGACCTGGGCGCCGATGTCAGCGCCGAATGGGGCTTCCAGGTGCTCATGACGTCCAACGAGGGCTTCCCCGAGGGAAATTCCATCCTGGTGCGCAAGCTCAATGAGTACGAGGGGCAGCACCGCTTCGGCGGCGGCAGCGACTATGACGGCGACCCCAACTTCCTCGACATGCTGGTCGCGACCGGCAAGGGCGGAGGCGACGAGGCCGATCTGCAGCACCAGGTCATGTCCGGCTGGGTGAGCGGCGACGACCCCGCCCAGTACGTCTACGTCAAGCTGCCCATGGTCTACCTGAACCGGGCGGCCGCCCCGGCGGCAGCCGCTCCCGAGCCCCCCGCCGCCCCGGAGGCGCCGGCCCCGGCGCCGGCCGCGCCAGCGGCCAAGGCGGCCAAGAGCGACAAGTTCGGCCTGAAGATCACCGGCCAGCTGTTCATCAACTTCCTGCACGAGAACGACACCACCCAGGGCACCAACCACACCCACGGCCACAACGGCGTCGCCCCCGAGCTCGAGCTCAACCTGCTGGCCAAGGTGTCCAACAACGTCGAGGTCGGCGCCCGCGTCCAGAGCCGCTACCGCGAGAATTACTGGGCCACCTTCTGGGACATGGCCGTACACAACGGCAACATCGAGCGTCCCGGCCTGTTCAAGCTCCGCGGCTCCTGGGCCGACGTGCGCACGCCTGAGTGGCTGAAGGGCGTCGTCGACAAGATCCACGTCGGCTCCAGCGACCTGGCCATGTTCAGCCCCTACACCATCGGCCGCCTGCGCTACATCGACCGCGACAACGCCGCCGGCCTCTTCCTGAGCGGCAAGCCGACCAAGGAGATCAGCTACGAACTGGCGCGCATCAGCCTGCCGTCGCTCTGGGCCGGTCCCGGCTGGCGCACCGGCGGCAGCGATTACGACAACCAGCTGTACATCAACAAGGACTACGCCTACGCGGGCAAGATCGCCTTCAAACCGAACAATCAGTACGGCGTGCACCTGATCGCCTACCATACCAGCGACCTCGAGGTCGACCCCAGCGACGGCAACTCCCGGGACGGCACGGACTTCACCGACCGTTTCAAGAGCACCATCTGGTCGGTCGAGGCCGATGCCAACCCCGTCGACTTCCTGCAGCTGAACGGCGTCTACGCCCATGCCTCGACCACCTACAAGGCCGAGAACTACACCAAGAACTGGGGCGGCTGGAACAGCATGCCCGCCAAGGATTGCAGCGACGGCATGTTCAAAGTGACCGCCCTGATGCAGGACCCCTTCAAGGTCGGCCTGAACCTGTCATTCGAGTACTTCAACATCGGCGAGGACTACATCTCGATCATGGCCTCGCGGCGCGAGCAGGACGTCCTGCTGACCGAGGGTTTCGAGGGCGACGATGTCTCCGGCCGCTGGAACGCCTGGAGCGCCGGCGAGAACTGGCGCTACACCCAGGACTGGATCGGCTACGAGGGGAACTTCGCCCAGACGGTGTCGGCGATCGCCGACAACGGCGAGACGCAGTACGACGAGGTGCCGTATGAGAGCGTCATCGGCTGGAAAGGCTTCACCGGCATCGCCAGCTTCAGCAAGAGCGGCCTCGACCTGAACGCCGAGTTCACCAGCATCGGCTACAATTCCAACGGCCAGGGCCGCGACATGGATCTCTACCCGGTCAACGCCCGCATCTGGAACCAGGACCAGGACCGCAGTTCCTATATCGGCCTGCTGCGCTTCAAGTACTCGTTCAAGCTGGGCAAGCCCATGGATATCTCCGGCAAGGTCAAGCTGATCCACGACGAGGACAGCGCCAGCACCGCCGCGGCGAGCGACGACTACGAGAGCAAGAAGTGGATCTATGACCTCGGCCTGGGCTGCCAGGTCAGCGACGAGATCTACGCCAAGATCGGCTACTGCATCTACGACGACGGCATCACCTACGGCGGCGCCGACCTCTCCAGCAAGAAGAACAAGCTGTACTTCCTGGCCAAGGTCGAGTTCGCCGGCTTGCAGGTGGGCTACATCGCCGATTACGCCACGGGCAACGATTGGATCGGCGGGGTGAACTACGACGACTTCAAGGTCGTGCGCTCCCGCGCCTTCGTTATCGTCAAGTTCTAGGCCGTTTTCTCAGGGGCGGGGCCGGGGATCGGCCCCGCCCTTCACGACCGTTCGCCCGCTCCCGCAGCGGCCGGGGACAGGCAGCGGGACGGACGCGGGTCAGTTGAGGCGGTAGAGGTAATCCAGGTAGGAAAGGGGCGGGTCGGGGACATAGATCCCCAGGTGGCGGTCGGCCTCGGGCTGGAGGTCGAGGACTTCGCTGTTCCAGCGCACGAAGCCGGTCATGCTCACCGGCTGGCCGTCGAGGGTCAGGACCAGCCGCACCTCGCGGTCGATGGCGACGATCTGACTCTCGGCGTGGATGCGCATGCCGTGGGGGGACAGGTTGACGGCGGTTCCGGGGCAATAGGTGTCGTTGCAGCCGTACATCAGCTCGATGCGATGCTGGATCCGTTTCTCCGAGCGGTTCTCCACGGGGCGCTTCCTCCGGGGTATAGGGGTTAAAGGGGAATTATACACCAAAAGGGCACGCGGTCAAATTTCCCCCGTCGGAATTTTGGGGCTTCAAAGAGCTTGGCACACGGCCTACGGCGCACGGTTGACGGCAAAGCCCTCGCACGCTTCCCGGGCTTGGCGTACGGTATACGGTGCACGGTGGACGGTGAAAGCCCTTCAAGCATCCGGGCTTCGGCATGCTCATACAGCAGGCGGTTGCCGTCCTCCCGCATACTATTGCACGCTATGTCTTCCTTATGGTTTTTCTCCTTTTTCCGCCGGTTTTCCCTGGAGTCCAAGGACCCGATGATGTTTTCCAACTCATGGGAGTGCTGTTGCCGTAAACCGTATGCCGTACACCGTATGCCAAGTTCATAGCGGCGCCGTTGCCGTGCGCCGAGTTCACTCACATTCAATCGCTCCGTGCGCCGCGGGCGGAGTTGGTGTATAATCCCCGCCGATGACAAGCGCTGTGGATCATCCGTTCCGGCCTGTCGCCACGGCGCCGGTGGGCTTCTTCGACTCCGGCGTCGGCGGCCTCTCGGTGCTGCTCGCCGCCCGCCGCCTCCTGCCGCGCGAGGACATGCTCTACTTCGCCGACTCGGCGCACTGCCCGTACGGCGGCCGCAGCCGCGATTTCGTCCGCGGCCGCGCCCTGGCCATCAGCCGCTTCCTCCTGCGGCGCCGGGCCAAGGCCATCGTCGTGGCCTGCAACTCGGCCAGCGAGGCGGCGCTGGAGTTTCTGCGCCAGGCCTTTCCCGGCCTGGAGATCGTCGGCATCGAGCCGGCCGTCAAGGTGGCCCAGCGGCTGAGCCGCAACCGCCGCATCGGCGTCCTGGGCACGGCCCTGACCCTGGGCGGCCGGCGCTTCTCGCGCCTGCTGGAGAACTTCTCGGCCGGCCTGGAGGTGTACACCCAGCCGGTCGCCGGGCTGGTGGAGGCGATCGAGGCGGGCCGCGCCGGCGACGAGAGCACGCGGGAGGTCATCCGCCGCAGCCTGCGGCCGCTGCTGGAGAAGGGGATCGACACGCTGGTGCTCGGCTGCACCCATTACCCGCTGGTGCACGGCGCCATCGCCGGGGAGTGCGGGCCGGGGGTGGCCGTGATCGACACCGGCGAGCCCGTCGCCCGCCAGCTGCAGCGGCGGCTGAAGGCCGCGGGGCTGCTGCGCCCCGGGCAGCGGCGGGGCAGGCTGGACTGCTTTACCAGCGGCCCGCTCCGCGACGTGGCGCCGGTCGTGCGCGCCATCATGGCGGACCCGGACCTGCCGGTGGCGCGCGCGCGCGTCTGAGCCCGGACGGTTGATTTTTCCGCCGGCTTGGGCTATAGTGTGCCATGGAGATGCCGGCGGCGCCCGCACGAGGCCCGGCGCGCCGGCAAGAGGGGAATCCGCCGTTCATGAGGATATTGCCGGTTTCATCGGGAAAAGGCGGGGTGGGCAAGACCACGTTCGCCCTGAACTTCGCCCTGGCCCTGGCCAAGTCGAACCGCACCGTGCTGCTCGACCTCGACACCGGCACCTCCAGCCTGCGCAACTTCCTCGACGTCCGCATCGAGCGCGACCTGTCCCACTATTTGAAGCAGGGGGCGGCGCTCGATGGCTGCCGGCAGGGGCTGCCTCCGGCCATGGACCCCGAGGGGGCCTTCGCCAACTTCAGCTTCATCGCCTCGCCCCGCGGCTTCGTGGCCGACATGGTCAACTTCAGCCCCGGGGTCAAGGCGCGCCTGATCGACGGCATCAACGGCCTGCAGGCCGACTACCTGGTGGTCGACCTGAAGGCCGGCCTCGATCACAACGTCCTCGACTTCCTGCCCCTCTCCAACAGCGGCATCCTGCTGTTCACCCCGCGCCTGAAAGCGGCGACCGCCTCCGCGGCCGAGATGGCCAAGGCCGTCCTGTTCCGCATGCTGGACGTCATGCTCTCCTCGCCGCTGCTGCGCGAGAGCCTGGAGGCGGCGCCCGCCGACCGCCGCGCCGCCGTCTTCCGCCGGCTGGACGAGTTCATCGCCAACGGCGGCGACGGCTCGGGGCGCAACCTGGACGACCTGCTCGGCGAAGCGGCGGAGCAGCTCCCCGACGACAACGTCCTGCGCGTGATGCGCTATTACGTCGAGAACTACAAGGTCTATTACGTCCTGAACCAGTTCAACAGCGTGGCCGAGTCGGTGGAGAACGCCATCAAGCCCTTCGTGGAGGAGATCTTCCGCAGCGCCTCCGCGCGGCTGTCATTCCACAACCTGGGCTGGGTGGTCGAGGACGAGCAGGTCCGCCGCTCCGGCGAAACGGGCGTGCCCTACATGGTGCGCCGCCATTACCAGAAAAAGCAGGCCGTCCCCGCCCCTGTCGGCGAGGACGACCAGCTGCGCGCCATGTTCGGCCTGGCGCCGGCCCGGCCCCGGCCGGAGCAGAAGAAGGACCTGGCCCGCGAGCTGAGCGGCCAGCTCGACCTGCTGCGGCGGATCTACGTCTTCAACGCCGGCAAGGACCCCGAGACCAACCTGGACTTCATCGCCGCCCGCGCCCGCGACCTGTCGGCCAATTCCATCCACCAGTTCGGCATGAAGCGCATCTTCTCGGCCGACGAATTTCTGCAGCGCTTCCAGTCGCAGCTGCGGCCCTTCGCGGCGCCCGGCGGCGATTGACCTCCCCGCCGGGGGATGATATAATCAGCCTCTTGCCGTCCGACTCTATCCCAGGGAGTTCTTCATGAAGCGCTGGAAACTGCTGTTCACCATCTTCGCCGTCACGTTCACCACCATGCTGGCGGAGGTGCTGCTCAACCGCGTCTTTTCCGTCGTCTATTTCGGGCAGTTCGCCTTCCTGATCATCTCCCTGGCGCTCTTCGGCTACGGCCTGAGCGGGGTGTTCGTGGCGCTGCGGCGCCTCTCCGCGCGCCCCGACCAGGAGCGGCTCCTTTCCCGCTACCTGCTGCTGTTCGCCGTTTCCTTCCCGGTGGCCTACAAGGCGGCGCTGGTGTTCACCATCGATTTCCTGCACCTGTTCGCGCCCTTCCATAACTTCCTTTTCCTGGTGCTGAACTTCCTGGTCCTGCTGCTGCCCTTCTTCTTTGGCGGCGTCGTGCTGGCCCTGATCTTCTCCGCCCATTCCGCCAGCATCGGCCGCCTGTACTTCATCGATCTGGCCGGCGCCAGCCTGGGCTCCCTGGCCATCATCCCGCTCATCCCGGCCATCGGCCCCAACCGCATCCTGATCCTGCTGTTCCTGCTGCTGGCCCTGGCCTGGTTCCTCGTCGCCGGCGGCCGCCGCGCCGTGCGCGGGGCCGTTTTCGCCGTGATGATCGCGGCCATGGCCGCGGCCTACCGCTTCCCGGACGCCGTGTTCCCCATCGTGCCCAAGCTGGTGGAGTCCAAGCGCCAGTACAACGCCCAGCATGAGCGCAACGCCATCGAGTACAGCCAGTGGAGCACCATCAGCAAGATCGACGTGGCGCCGTGGCGCCGGGCGCGCAAGGTCATCTGGATCAACGGCGGCACCATGCAGTCCTTCCTCATCAAGTTCGACGGCGACCTGGCCCGGCTGAAAAAGATCGAGTGGATCCCGGCCGCGCTGCCCTTCCAGATCGCCCACAAGGGGTCGGCGGTCATCATCGGCTCCGCCGGCGGCCACGAGGTCCTCTGCGCCCTGTCGCACGGCTTCCGGGACATCGTGGCCATCGAGATGGACCCGGTCATCTGCGGGCTGCTGCGGCGGGAATACGCCGAGTATACCGGGCGCATCTTCCAGCTGCCCCAGGTGAAGCTGATGGCCGACGAGGGGCGGAGCGCCCTCAAGCGCATGGACCGGCAGTTCGACGTCATCCAGATGGTCAACTCGCACAATGCCGACTCCCTGCTGTCGGGGGCGATGAGCATTTCCGAAACCTATATCTATACGGTGGAGAGCTTCAAGGACTACTGGGCGCACCTGCGGCCCAACGGCCTGATCTACATCGTGCACTGGAACGGCGAACGCCTCTTCGCCACGGCCCTGCGCGCGCTGCAGGAGATGGGCGTAGAACGGCCGGAGGAGAAGTTCTTCGTCCTGCAGTTCCCGCAGGGGTTCAACTACTTCTTCCTGAAAAAGGGAACCTTCAGCGCCGAGGAAACCACCGTCCTGAGCGACTACGCCCGCCGGGCGGAGAATATCGCCTACGCCCCCGGCCTGAAGCGGGACAACCTCTATTCCGGGATGCTGGGCGACCTGGAGGGAACGGTGCGACGCTCCGCGGTCAACATCGCCCCGGTGTACGACGACTCGCCCTACTTCAACCAGCCGAACCGCATCGGCCAGTTCCGCTTCCGCGACGTGAAGATCCAGGGCATGGGCCGGCAGGTGGTCCGCTCCGCCATCGTCTATTCCAACTCCATCTACCTGTCCATCCTCGTCCTGTCCCTGCTGTTCTCGCTGCTGTTCATCTACCTGCCGCTGCGCGGCCGCCGCGTGGCCGCCGGACTGGGGCCGCTGATCCTCTATTTCTTCTTCATCGGCCTGGCGTACATCATGGTCGAGATCATCTTCATCAAGATCTTCCAGTTCTTCCTCGGCAGCCCGGCCATTTCGATCTCGATCATCATTTTCTCCCTGCTGGTGTCGACGGGCCTCGGCAGCCTGCTGAGCGAACGCGCCTTCCGCCCCTTCGGCCGGCGCATGATCCCGGCCTTCGCCGCGTTCCTGGCCCTGCTGCTGGCGCTCTACGGCGCCTTCCTTTTCCGCGGCTTGGGCGGCTTGATCCAGCTGGGCTTCCCCTGGCGCATCCTGATCTCCGTCGCCCTGATCTCGCTGGCGGGCTTCTTCATGGGCGCCTTCTTCCCCGAGGGCATCCGCCGGTTGGGCGCGGCCGACAAGGCCATGATCGGCTGGGCCTGGGGCGCCAACTCCTTCGCCACCGTCGTCGGCTCGATCATGGCGGTGATCGTCTCCATCAACTGGAACTTCACCGCCGTGCTGCTGCTGGCGGCGCTCTCCTACCTGGCCGCGGCCTGGTTTTACGGCCGGGCCGGGAAGGCGGGAGCGGCCTGAGACGAAGGCGGGTTGAAGGGGAGAAAGGGTGATGGATGAACGGCATGAGCCGTGATGAATCCATGTTTTAGACAGGCATTTTTTAAAAGCTAGGTCAGATGCTCGCAGGACTAAAATTCCAAGCACCAAGCACCAAATTCCAAACAAATTTCAAGTTCCAAGTTCCAATGCCCCAAACCAGGGCAATAAGGCAATCTAAAGTAAAAAGGAAAAAGGTAAAAGTATTAGGCTCTTTTTCAGAGAATTGACAAAATCATGGAATCTCTTCATTTGCTTTTACTAACACGACCGCTAACACGATCACTTTTCTTAGTGCTTATTTGCGCACGCGGTACAGGGAGACCGTCGTGTCCCAGACCGGGAAGCGCCGCACGAGCCGCAGCGCCGCCACGCGCTCCGGGAAGCGCCGCCGCATCCAGCCCAGCTCGGCGTCGCGGAAGCGGTCCAGCGCCAGCACGTAGTCCGGAGCGAAGCGGCCGAAGGGATCCTCGTCGTTGAACCAGTTCTCGTAGGCCATGACCGCCTGGAAGCGCGTGCCCAGGGTCAGCCGCGGCGCCTCCTGCCCCAGCACCACCGAGCCGGCGGGAAGGTTCTCCATGTAGCGCGAGGCCGCCTCCAGGCGGAAGCTCGGATGCAGGTAGAAATGGGCCGCGTACCGGTACAGCGAGATCCCCAGCATGACGGCGAACGCCGTCGCGGCGGCGGCGCGCCGCGCCCCCTTGCCCGGGGCGAGGAGCAGGACCAGCGCGGCCGCCAGAACGATCACGGTGCCCAGGCGCAGCGGCGGCGGCAGGGCGCCGGCGGAGTGCGCCGGCGACGCCGGCGGCCCGAAGAAGGGGAGAAACGGCAGGGCGGAGATTGCCGCCAGGAGCGCGAAGCGCCGGAAGCGGGAACGGAGCCACTCCCGGTCGCGTAGCAGCAGCGAGGCCGCCAGGTAGAGAGCGGGCACCATGGGCAGGTAGTAGCGCAGCGGACGGTAGCTCAGCAGGCCCATGGAGAGAAAAGCCCCCGCGATCCAGAGAAATACGAAAACGTCCAGGCCGCAGGGTCCTTCACGGTCGCGGCCGCGGAGGAGCTTGAGCAGCGCCCAGCCCAGAAAGAGGACCAGCAGCAGCCCGGCCGCCGGCAGCAATTGCAGGTAGCGGGGCAGGGGGTTGGCCAGCAGGTTGTGCAGGGCGGCCGCCGGCGAGCGGGGCAGGGACAGCATCCCCCAGCCCGAGCCGATCTTGCGGAAGGTGGCGCGGAAGGGCAGGTATATGCCCAGGAACCACGGCAGAGCCGTGGCCAGAACGCCCGCCAGGAACAGGAGAAGTTCCGAAAAACGGGAGCGGCGCCAGGCGCGCCAGGCGACGGCCGCCAGGGTGGAGAGCAGGAAATAGGCGAACAGGTACTTGGAGAGGGCGGCCATGGCCGCGGTGACCCCCAGCGCGAACGCCGGCCAGCGCCGCTCCTCGGCGAGGACGAAGAGGTAGAAGCCGAGCAGCAGGCAGAGGGCGGAAAAATTCTCCAGCAGGCCGAGGCGGTTGTACATCAGGAAGACGAAGTCGAAGGCGAACAGGGCCGTCAGAGCCAGCGCCGCGCCGCGGGCGAGATAGCGTTGCACCCCGGCGTGGAAAAGCAGGATGGCCAGCAGGCCGAAGACGATGTTCACCGCCTTGACCGTGACGATGGAGATGCCGAAGAGCTTGAAGGCCAGGAAATAGACGGCGGTCAGCGGCGCGTTGTAGACCAGCGGGTTCCACTCGTCGGTGATCCAGCGGCCGAAGAGGATGCGGTTGCGGGCGTTGTGGCAGTAGATCCCCTCGTCGAAGTAGATGCCGGCGCTGCCCGACACGGCCGGCAGGATGCGGGGCGGATCGGCCTTGACGTGCTGGCAGCGCAGCAGGGCGGCGAAAAGGAGCAGCAGGACCAGGGCGGCGTTCCACGCCCAGGGCGGAGGCCCGTCTCGGCGGATGGAGTTCATGTCAGCGCGTCCTTGGTTCCCTTCATGATTCGGCCGGCGCAGCCGCCGCCATTATAGCACAAGCCTGCCGGCTCAGCGGAATTCCACCCAGAAGAACGCGGGCGAAATGCCGGCGATGCGCGCGGACTCCAGCCCGATGTGGAGGAGACGCCGGCGCCCGAGCGAGAAGCTCCGCAGCCCGCTCAGCGGAATGGAGATCCTTGCCTCGACGCGGCGGTTCCCGGCAAGGAGAGTCCGCCGGCCGTTGCGGACGCGGACGTCCGCGCGGTTGGGGTTTAGCAGGCGCAGGTCGATGCGCCCGGCGACGCTCCCGGCCAGGTCGATGTACAGGTCATAGTCCTGTCCGGCCAGCGCCTGGAACCGGCCCGCCTCCTTCTGGAAGGAGAAGTTGCGGGACTCGTTGAACAGGGAGAGTCCGGCAACGCCGTAGCGCGTGCGCAGCTGGACGTGGGGGACGATGCACAGGGCGAGGATCGCGGCCAGCCCCAGCAGGGGCAGGGCGCGGCGCCAGGCCCAGGCGCCCCGCGGCCGGAGAACCCGGGAATAGTACAGCGCCAGGCCGATGGCCAGCGCCGCCAGCCAGATCCAGTCGGGCAGGTAGCCGGCGTTGGGCTTCTTGAGAAAGGAGGGGAAGAGGGAGCTCAGGTCCACGGCGCGGCTTCCCAGGAACCACAACAGCGAGGAGGCGCGCTGGCTGACCTCGCGGGTCACCGGCTGGTAGACGAACAGCGGATAATACAGGAGCCACACCGAGGCGAAGGCGCCCATGCCGGCCAGGAAGCGCCAGGCGCTCTTTCCTTCTTTCCCGGCGCGGCGCAGGACGGCGACGGCCAACACGGCCATGATCCAGAAGACGAACAGGGTGGGGCGGGCCGCCGGCGAATAGCCGCCGCGGACGGTCGTGCCGGCGTGGAACAGGACATAGGAGGCGAAGATCGACGCCAGCATGGGGAAATCGCGGATCGAGCGCCGCGTCTCCCGGCCGCAGGCGAGGAACAGCGCCAGCAGCACCGGGGCGTAGACCAGCAGGCCGTCGCGCTGGTCGAGGAAGAATGAGAGCAAGGTCTCGATCTTGGGCAGCAGCGGGATGGACAGGAAGCCCTTCTCCGGCGAGATGACGCGCGGGTCGAGCGACCCGTACAGGAGGCGCGAGTAGAGGGCCAGCAGCGCGACGCTGGCGAGCGTGGGCAGGACCAGGAAGGCCACTTCGCGCAGCCTCCGGCCGCGGCCGCTGCGGCCGATGGCGGCCAGGGTGAAGAGGGCGAAGACGGCGGTCGGGACGGCGTACTTGAAGTGCAGCCAGGGGATGGCGGCCAGCAGCCAGCCGGCTGCGAGGAAACGCGGCCGTCCCGGGCGGGTCAACAGGTAGGCGAACAGCAGCAGGGAGGCGGCGGGCAGCTCGGGGAACAGGTGGACGGCGTGGAACAGCAGCGGGAAAGTGACGAGGAAGAGCAGGAACGGCGGGCTGGCGTCGTCCTCGGGCCACTGCGAGCGGAACAGGCGGAAGAGGCCCAGGGCAAAGAAGGAGCTGAACAGGGCGGCGACGAGGCGGAAGTACAGGCTGGCCGGGACCAGGCCGTTCAGCAGCCGGAACAGGTAGACGAAGGGCAGCAGCAGGAAGGAGACCCCGGGCAGGTGGAAGGAGCGGTAGCGGCCGTCATGGACCGTGCCGTGGAAGCGCACCTCCACCTGCAGATATGCGAAATATGTCTTTTCCCGGATGTTGTTGCGCAGGTCGAAGTCGCCGTCCTCAACCAGGCTTTGGGCGATCATCAGGTAGTGGGGTTCGTCGCCGGACAGCTGGACGCCGCGGGCATGGAAGACGACGGCCGCCGAGGCGAAGACCAGGAAGGAGAGGAGCCAGACCCGGCCGGAGCGCCAACCGCCCATGCGCAGGGGGAAACGCTCGCGGCCGGGAAGCCGGGCCAGCCCCAGCACGATGGCCAGCACGACCAGGCAGGCCAGGCGGATGCGGAAATCGGTCGTGGAAGCGTAATGGAGCAGCGGCAGCGGCGCAAGCAGCAGCCAGGGAGCGGCGGCGGCGCGTGCCTTGTTCCCGGCCGCCAGCAAGGCCAGGATGCAGAGGGCCAGCAGCAGCCAGCCGCCGTCGCCGATGAGCCAGGAAACGAGAAGGGCCGACAGGCCGGCGGCCTGGAGGAGGGCGGACGACGGGATGCGGCTCAGACCCACTGGCTGAGATTGACGAAGGCCTTGATCTTGACGTCGGCCTCGCGCAGGCGGGCGGAGAGGCTGCGGGCCAGCACGACCAGGATCTTCACGCCGCTGGCTGGATCCTTCTCCAGGAAGTGCAGGAATCGTTCGCGGCTGATCTCCATCAGGAAGGTGTCGAGGTGGGCGATGGCGGTGGCGCTGCGCGGCAGGTCCTCCAGCAGCGCCATCTCTCCGAAGAAGTCGCCCTTTTTCAGGACGCTCAGGGTCTCCTCGCCGCTGACGTCGGCGCGCTGGGTGATGCGCACCTCGCCGGAAAGGATCACCAGCAGCGAATTGCCGGGGTCGTTCTCCTCGAAGATGGTCTCTCCGGCCTGAAAGACCCGCTCGCTGAACAGGTAGGCCAGCTCCTTGAGGGCGCCGTAGTTCAGGTCGGCGAACAGGCTGAGCCTCTTCAGGATATCGATGATGATATCTTTCTCGCTGTCCATGGCGGTCATTGTAGCATATCGAATGGTCGGGGGAAAATCCGTTCAAAGGCAAAAGGCGAAAGGCAAAAGTGAAGAGAAGGACGAGCCGGACCCGGACGGCTCAGGATGGCGGGCCCAGGAGCGGGGCCAGCCCCTCGTGGATGAACTCCTTCAGGAAGCGCTGGACGTCGGGATGGGAGAGGGGCAGGCTGCCGGCCTGGCCGCGGGCCTCGGCTGAGGAGACGGAGAACGCGCCGCCGGGGGAGCGGTAGGAGAAACGCAGGTCGATCCCTTCCAGCGTGGTCATCAGGGTGAGCAGCGTCCCCTCCAGATCGCCCAGGGGCGGGCAGTCGAGATGGCCGCGGCGCAGGCGCGTGCGCACGCTCGTCCCTTCTCCCGGCCGGCTGGAGATGGAGAAATCCCCGCCGCAGACCTCGGCCGTGGCCTTGAGCAGGGGAATGCCCAGGCCGACCTTCTTGAAGCGCTTGCTGGTGAAGAAGGGATCCTGGGCCTTGCGCAGCGTGCGCTCGTCCATGCCGCGGCCGTCGTCGGCGACCTCGATCTCCAGGCCGTCGCCGTCGCCGGCCTCGCGCATCTCCAGGCGCACCACGCGGGCGCCGGCGCTGACGGCGTTCTGCACCAGGTCGAACAGGTGAAAGCTGATGTCCTCAACCATGGTCGGCCGGGCCATCGGCCCGGAAGCGTCCCGCGCGCGCCGCCGCCAGCAGCGCCGCCAGCGTCGGCTCCGGCGCCGTGAACTCGGTGCGCGCCCGGCCGATATCGCGGAGGAAATGGGCGTCGGAGTTGCGCAGCAGCGGATGGCGGGCCAGGGCGGGGAACTCGCGCAGAGCCTGCTCGCGTGGGCAGTCGGCGGAGATCTCCAGCGGCATTCCTCCCAGCTCGGGCGGCACCATGCCCAGATTGACCAGCAGTCCGTAAGGCGAGGCCTCGACGTGGGCGGGGACGGCCAGCCCGCCGTGCTCGCGGACGAGCTCGACCAGCTCGGGGACGGAAATGTCCAAGGCGTTGAGCAGGAGCTTGCCCTCGTGGCGGACGATGTTGTCCTCGGCGTCAACCACCACCTGGTCGCCGAAGTAGTCGGGATTGTTGGCCATGTCGGGGAGCAGGGGATAGACGCGGCCGTGGAAGCGCTCGGCCTGCAGGCGCTGCTCGAAATAACACAGGACATGAACGTCCTCGCGGGTTTGCGCCTCCATGCCGAAGAGGACGCGCATCCCCGCCCGCGCGCCCGCCTCGGCGGCGAAGAAGCCGTTCTCCACGCTGTTGTGGTCGGTGACGGCGATCAGGTCCAGGCCCGCCTCGCGGGCGCGGGACACGATGGCCGCCGGCGACATCTCCAGCGCGGCGCAGGGGGAAAGCGCGGAATGGATGTGCAGGTCGGCGGCAATTGTCATGCTGTCCCCATGGTAGGGAAAACGGGGCGGGCTGTCAATGCCGCGCGCGGGGTGCGCGCGCGGCGCTCAGTACAGGAGCTGGATGCGCACCTGCACCCCGAGCAGGCGCTGGTCGCGCGAGCCCTCGTCCTCGAAATACGGGCAGTAGGAGCGCGAGCTGCGGACGCGCAGGGCGTAGAGGTAGCGGCCGTCGATGGCCAGCCCGGGGACGTTGACGAAGCTCACCGTGCGCACGCCGCCGGGCTCGATGTAGACCGTGCGCCGCTTGTGGCCGACGGCGACGAAGACCTGGTTGGCCCGCGGGATGTTCTTCAGCTGCAGCGCGAAGGAGCGCACCCGCCGGGGTGCGACCAGGAAGAACTCCAGCTCGCGGTCGGAATAGGTCCAGACTGCGTTCTCTTCGATGGGGTTGTAATTGTCGTTGAGGATGTACAGGGAGTAATCGGCGCCGAGGCTCCTGCCGAAGGCCTTGGGATTGGTGTTGCTGGGCAGGGTGAGATACTGGGTTTTCTCGGCGGGGAACAGCTTGACGGGGAAGGAGATCCCCGGGGTGCGCGGGTCGGCGGAGCTGGCCAGCGGCTGCATGTAGACCGGGGACAGGAACAGCACGGCGGCAATGGCCGGCGCCGGCAGGAAGCGGAAGATGCGCCGGCGGTGGCCGAGGAAGAAGAAGAGCGGGAAGACGTTCAGGAAATAGCGGTTGCCCAGGGAGCCGCCGCCGCCGAAATAGTTGTCGGGCATCAGCAGCACGTAGCAGAGGATGGCCAGGACGATCCCCGCCAGCAGGAACCAGTCCTCGCGCTCCTTCTCCTGGAAGGCGAACAGCAGCAGCAGGAACAGCGCCGGGAAAAAATAGATGAACATGCCGGTGAAACGGCCAAAGAGATAGTAGAAGAGGTTGTAGAGGACGATCGCCGGGCTCAGGTGCCAGCGGCTCCAGTAGTTGTCGGCGGTCATGCGGATGGCGCGGTCGAAGGTGAAGTCGGGGCGCTCCAGCGGGAACTCGCCGTAAAAGGAGCGCCGCTCGCCCCCCTGGTAGTTGAACTCGCCGGTCTGCAGGTAGTTGAAGGCGAAGAGGCCCCCCAGGAACAGGGCGGCGACCAGGGCCAGCACGGCGAACCGCTTCCATTCGCGGCGGCAGAGGAGCAGCAGGAACAGGATGCCGATGTGCAGGGCGTTGTTGGGCTTGGAGAAGACGGCGGCGGCGAACAGCGGCGCCGCCAGCAGGCCCCAGGCCGGGCGGCGGAAGCGGTAGAAGAAAAAGAACAGGGCGGCGAAATTGACGAAGAAGTTGAACAGGTCGGCGGTGGTCCACCAGATGTAGATGAAGGTCACGCTGCCGAACACGCAGGCCAGGGTGAGCAGGAAGCTGGGCCAGGGCGGGTGGTACTGGCGCAGCAGCCGGAAGCCCATCAGCAGCGCCAGCAGCAGCATCAGGCCGTTGGCCAGCAGGATGCCGTGGTCGCCGAACAGGCGGAAGAACGGGGCGGCGAACAGCGGGTAGATGAACGACTTGGCGTAGAAAATCCGGCCGTCGGCCCCGCGCTTGAGGAAGATCCCCATCGGGCCGACCCAGAAGGCCTCCTTGATGCGCTGGATGTCGGCGCGCTCGTAGCGCAGGTCGCCGTCCATGGCCAGGCTCTGGATGATGCCGTAATAGGTCGATTCGTCGGAGAAGAAGCCGCCGTGCTTGCTGTGCGGCAGGTCGGTGGCGAAGGAGAAGACGATGACGAAGAGCAGGAACAGCACGAAGAAATAGCGGATCGCTTTCGGCGTCATCAGCGCTTCATTATAGCAGAATGACGGCGGAAAGGGAATGGCCGGGCGCCGCCGCCGCTCTTGATTTGGCCGGGCGGTTGGATTATAATTCACATAGAATCCCGTTCGTTTCCCCGGTTCCCGCATGCCGCTTATGAGGTGAAGGATGAAGATTTTACGCCATGCCCTGAGGATGTGCGGCCTGGTCCTGGCCGTTTCCCTGCTCTTTCCCCGCCGGGTCTACGGCTACATCGATCCCGGGACGGGCAGCTACATCTTCCAGATCGTCATCGCCGCCTTCGTGGCCGTCTCCTTCGCCGTGAAGGTTTACTGGAACAAGATCAAGAAGTTCGTCGCCGGCCTCTTCTCCAAGAAGAATGACGCCCACTGAGGGCCAGGTCGCGGGATCGTTCCGCGACCCCAGCGGATTTCTTTTCTGGCGCGAGGGGCGGCTCTACCGCCAGGTGAACGAGGCCTACCGCATTCACTACGACCGGCTCGTCTCCTCGGGGCTCGCCGCCGAGCTGCAGGCCGACGGCCTGCTGGTGGGGCACGAGGAGTGCGCGCCCGGGCTCGCCCAGGCGCCCGGGGCCTACAAGGTGCTGCGCCCCGAGCTGGTTCCCTTCATCTCCTATCCCTACGAGTGGAGCTTCAGCCAGCTGAAGGACGCCGCCCGGCTCACCCTGGCCGTGCAGAAGCGCGCCCTGGCGCGCGGCATGTCGCTCAAGGACGCCAGCGCCTACAACGTGCAGTTCGTCCACGGCCGGCCGCTGCTGATCGACACCCTGTCGTTCGAGGCCTGCCCCGAGGGGCGTCCCTGGGTCGCTTACCGCCAGTTCTGCCAGCATTTCCTGGCGCCGCTGGCGCTGATGGCCCGCCGCGACGTGCGCCTCGGCCGCCTGGGGCAGCTGCACCTGGACGGCGTTCCCCTCGACCTGGCCGCGGAACTGCTGCCGGGGCGGACCCGCTTCGCCTTTTCCCTGCTGACGCACATCCACCTGCACGCGCGCTCCCAGAAGCGCTACCAGGACCGCCCGGTCGCGGCCCGGCAGCGGCCGCTGTCGCGTTTCGCGTTGCTGGCGCTGATCGACAGCCTGGAGGGCGCCGTGCGCAAGCTTGATTGGCGGCCGCGCGGCACCGAATGGGCCGACTATTACGGGCAGACGAACTACTCCGGAGAGGCCCTGGACCTCAAGGAAAGGATGGTGGCCGACATGCTGCGCGAGCTGCGGCCGCGGAATGTCTGGGATGTGGGCGCCAACACCGGGCGCTTCAGCCGCGTCGCCTCCCGCGCCGGCATCCCCACGGTGGCGCTGGACATCGACCCGGCGGCGGTGGAGAAGAACTACCGCCAGTGCCGCCGCGACAGCGAGCGCTTCCTGCTGCCCCTGGTCGGAGACGTCACCAATCCCAGCCCGGGAATCGGCTGGGAGAACGGCGAGCGCCTGTCGCTGCTGCAGCGGGGGCCGGCCGACGCGCTCCTGGCCCTGGCGCTGGTCCACCACCTGGCCATCGGCAACAACCTGCCGCTGGGGAAAGTGGCCGAGTCGCTCGCCCGCGCCTGCCGCTCCCTGGTGATCGAGTTCGTGCCCAAGGCCGACTCGCAGGTGCGGCGCCTGCTGGCCACCCGCGAGGATATCTTCCCCGACTACCACGCCCAGGGCTTCGAGGCGGCGTTCCAGGATCATTTCGCCATTGAGCGCCGCGAATCCATCGCCGGCACCGATCGCATCCTGTACGCCATGCACTCCCGCAGAAGCTAAAAACCTAAAACAGTAATAGTCATTGTGTTAGTGTTAGTGTTAGGAAAGCCCTGGGGCTGTCCGAGATGGATCACTTTCTGAATTGACAGCTAGCACCGCAAGGATTTCGGGGCTAGCTAAAACGGTTTTTTGGCGAGTTCAGATACCTGTTAGATATCTGCGAGTGCCTTCACTAACACTAACACTATCACTATCACTTTCTTCAGGCGATCAGCGGCCGAGAAGCTTGATGCGCAGGTAGGCGAGGCCGAGCGCCGCGTACTTGCCCAGGTCGCGCCACGAGCGGATCGACCGCAGCACGTCGGGCAGCTTCTTCCACAGCGATCCCTTCCCGGAGCCGGCCGACCACTTGAACAGCAGCTCGCCGATCTGTCCCCAGGTGAACCGCTCGCGGAAGAGCGGCACGTCGCCCTGGGCGGCGGGCAGGGTCTCCATGCGGCGGTCGCGCCGCGCCCAGGAGAAATCGGCCGGCATCAGTTTCTTCTCCTTGGCGTAGGCTTCCAGCTCGGTGCCCGGGTAGATGTGCAGGATCGAGACGGTGATGTCGACGCGGTCGCGGATGCTCTCGATGAAGCGCAGACTCTCCTGGGCCTCGGCCCAGGTCTCGCTGGGGTGGGAGAAGATGAAGAACGCCGTGGCCTGGATGCCCAGCCGGCTGACCCAGTCCACCGTCTGGTGGACCTGCTCGTCACGTATGTTCTTGTGGATGATCTCGCGGCGCACCCGCTCCGAGCCGGCCTCGACGCCGAAGGAAACGTACTGCACGCCCGCCTCGCGCATCAGCGCCAGCAGGTCGTAGTCCAGGGCGTCGATGCGTACCTCGGCGACGAAGCGGATGCCCAGCTTCTCGCGGATGAGCAGGCGGCAGAGTTCCTCGGTGCGCCGGCGGCTGTAGTTGAAGGTGTCGTCGAAGAACCACAGCACCTCGGCGCCGAAGCGGTCGCGGTTCCAGCGGATCTCGTCCAGGGCGCGCCGAGGCGAATAGCCGCGCACGTGGCGCCCCCAGTTGTGGGGCGTGGAGCAGAAATTGCAGTTGAATGGGCAGCCGCGCGAGGTGATGATGTTCGTCGCCCGCAGCAACCGGTCGCCCACCGGCCAGCGGAAGTCGTAGCGCTCCATGGGGATGAGATGCTTGCCGGGGAAGGGCAGGGGGTCGATGTCCTCGATCATCGCCCGGGCGCCGGTGAAGCGCGGCCGGCCGTCGCGGCGGTGGATGACGCCGGAGATGCGCTCGAGCCCGGCGGGATCGCCGCCGGCCTCGCGCCAGGCGGCGATGTCCAGGATGGTGCGCTCGCCCTCGCCCACGACGGCCAGGTCGACGGCCGGGACGTGGGCCATCATGTCCAGCCCGGCCATGGTGGCGTGCGGCCCGCCAATGACCACGGTCTTGCCGGGGAAGGCGTCCTTGATGGCCGCGGCCAGTTCGAAGATCTCGAAGCGGTTCTCGGTGGTGATCGACATGCCCACCAGGTCGGCGTCGTAGGCGGCGATCTCGCGCAGGATGTCGCGGGTCTTGAGCCCCAACACCTCGGCGGCGGTCACCTGCACCGGGCGGCCGCTCGTCTCCAGGGTGGAGGCGATGGAGAGGATGCCCAGCGGCGGCATGGTGTTGTGCTCCTTCCAGCGTTGGGCGAGATACCCGCTGGGAGGGATGATCAGATGGGTCTTCACCGGGTTCGTCTTCGTCATGAGCGGCCATTATAGCAGAGTTCCCGGGGCGGTTGAAGGGCGGGCGGCAACGACGGCCGGAACGGCCGCGGCGATTGTCGGGTGCGGCCGAGTGTGCTAGACTTCGATTCCATGAGGAACGATCCGTTTCGCCTTTCGCGGACCGGCCTGGGGTGCCTGCTGGCGCTCCTGGCCGCCTGTTCGAGCACGCCCCCGGCGCGCGAGCTGCGTACCCCGTACCCGGTGCGCGACGCCGCGGGAAATGCCCGCACCTACCGGCTCTTCCTGCCGCCGGCCGCCGGCCGCCGGCCGCTGCTGGCCTATTTCCACGGCGTGCTGTCGCCGGAGTTCAAGAGGATCCGCAGCCTGCGGCGCTACACCGGCAGCCCGGTCGAAGAGACGGGGCTGGTCGAATTCTGCCGCGAACGCGGCATCATCCTGCTTGTCCCCGATGCCCTCTACGGGTACACGTTCCTGAACTGTCCGGCGCGGGGCTGGGTGGTCGGGAAGGAGGCCGACGGCATCGAAAAGGTCATCGACACGGTCATCGCCAACCAGCCGGTCGACCGCAACGAGGTCTTTCTCGCCGGACTCTCGGCCGGCGCCGGGCTCTGCCATCATCTGGCCAACCGCCGTCCCGACTTCTACCGCGGCATCATCTCCCATTCGCAGGCCTACGTCGACGCCGCCGGCCGTCCCCTGCCCCCCCGGGAGCCGGGGCCGCGCTTCGGCGTGGTGTTCGCCTTCAATGAGGGCGACTACGCCAACCTGATCCGCCTCTGCGTCGAATCGGAGGCGCTCTACCGCGGCAGCGGCTACCGCACGGTCCTGCTGAGTGACCTGCCGCCCCGCGGCCATGCCTGGTCGGCGACGAACAACGCCCGCTTCTGGGAGCTTCTCAACCGCCTGGGGCGGAGGGTCGGCGACGGCGGCGGGGGAGCGGCGGCCGCCGGGCCGCCGCGGAAGTGAGGTGCACATGGCCAAGGACGTCTACGGAAGCATACAGAAAGAGCTGGGCGACGGCCGCAAGTCGCTCGGCGGCAAGTATCGCGACATCTTCATCGGCCGCCCTGGCCTCGGCGCGTTCCTGAGCTACGCCTTCCTGAACTGGCTCGCGCGCTTCGACGGCGCGCTCGGCTACGCCCTGCGCAAGTGGTTCTACCCGCGCTTGCTGGGCGAAGTGGGCCGGGGCGCGGTGTTCGGCAAGCGGCTCACCATCCGCCACCCGCACAAGGTGCGCATCGGCGCCGGCACGGTCATCGACGACGATGCCGTCCTCGACGCCAAGGGCGAGGAGAACGACGGCATCCGCGTCGGCGCCGGCGCCTACATCGGCCGCGGGGCCATCCTCAGCTGCAAGGAGGGATCGATCCGCGTCGGCGACCATGCCAACATCTCGGCCAACTGCACGCTGCTGTCGGAGACCGAGGTGGCCCTGGGGAGCCACTGTTTCCTGGCCGGCAACTGCTACCTGGTCGCCGGCGGCAACCACAGCTTCGCCGACCTCTCCAAACCCATCATGCTGCAGCCTTCGCTGTCCAAGGGCGGCATTCACATCGGCGACGACGTCTGGCTCGGCGCCGGCGTCATCGTCCTGGACGGGGTGACCATCGGCGGGCACTCGATCGTCGGCGCCGGCTCGACCGTCACCATCGACCTGCCGGAATACTCGTTCGCCCGCGGGTCGCGGGCGCTGAAGGTCGAGGACCGTCGGCCGCCGGGGGCCGCCGGAGGCTGACTACAGCCAGCCGTTCTCCCGGTACCAGGCGATCGCCTGGCGGACGCCGGCGCGGAAATCCTTCTGCGGGGCGAAGCCGAGCTCCGTTTGCGCCCGCTGCGACGACATGGCCTTGGAATCGGTGAAAAACGCCAGCTTGCCGCGGTTGAACGGCGCCTCCCGCCCGGCCAGGGCGAACGCCTTCTCCAGGATGCCGGCGGCCGGCCTGGCCAGCGCCAGCGGCAGGCGCAGCCGCGGCGGCGCCACCCCGCAGGCTTCGGCCGCCAGACGCGTCATCTCCGCGGCGTCCAGCACCTCGTCCCCGGCCAGGTGGTAAACGGCACCCGGCCGACCGCGGGCGGCCGCCAGCAGCACGCCGGAAACGAGGTCATCGATGTATACCGGGGTCTGGCGCCCGCGGGCGCCGGCGATGAGGGCGGCGCGGCGACGGCAGACGGCGCGGAAAAACTTGAACGTGCGGCGGTCGCCCGGCCCGTACACCCAGCCGGGGCGGAGGATGACGACATCCAGCCCTGCGGCTGCCGCCTCGCGGGCGGCCTCCTCGGCCGCGAGCTTGGTCCGGTCGTACGGGGTGCGCGGCACGGGCGGGTAGTCTTCGTCCGCCGTGTCGTTGTCGCCGACGGCGCCCAGCACGCCGATGGAGCTGAAATGGACGACGCGGCCGATCCGCGCCGCGCGCGCCGCGCGCAGGACCGCCCGCGTTCCTTCGACGTTGACGGCGTGGAAGGCGCGGCGATCGGTCACGGCCGAGCCCACGGCGGCGGCGAGGTGGAACACGGCGTCGGCGCCGGCCATCGCCGCGGCGAGCGCCCCCTCGTCCAGGATGTCGCCGGAAAAAGAAAAAACCCCGCTGGCAGGCGCCAGCGGGGTCCGATGCACGTAGGCCCGCACCTCCCATCCTGCCGCCTGCAGGGCGGGGAGGAGGCGGGCGCCGATGAATCCCGACGCCCCGGTGACCAGGGCGCGCATGGCGGACGCCCCGGGTCCCCTAGAACTTCAGGGCGATGCCCAGGCCCAGTTCGAAGCCGCCGAGGTCGTACTGGTCCGTGCCGTCGGGGAGCTGGAAGTCCAGGGTTTTCTTGACGAAGTTATACTTGGCGAAGACCTCGCCCAGCACCAGGCGGGACAGCTTGGTGTGAATGTAGGAGCCGGCCTGGACGTGGAAGCCGGTTGCGCTCTCGCTGGTGTCGGGCAGGGCGCTTTCGCCGCCCACGGTCTCCTTGTACGAGTAGATGTTGACCCCCAGGCCGGCGAAGGGCTCGAACATGCCCTTGCGGGCGAAACGGTAGCGCAGGCCGACCGAGAGGGGCGCCAGCTTAAAGTCGACCGTGTCCTGCAGGTACGAGGTGGCGGCGGAGACGGAATAGCTCTTGTAGGCGAGCCACAGGTCGATGCTGCGCACGGTGCGGATCGCCAGTTCGATTCCCGGGATGGCCTTGGAGCTGGAGCCGAAGAAGTCCTTCATGTTCTTGTCGTTGATCGTGAACAGCCCGAAGTTCAGCCCCGGGCGGAAGCGGTCCTTGAAGAAGGAGGGCTTCACGACGGCGGGGGCCTCGGGCTTGGCTTCAACGGGCTTCTTCTCGGCCTGGGCGGCCTCCCGCTCCTTGCGGGCGGCCTCGGCCTTGGCCAGTTCCTCGGCGTTGACCACGCGGAGCTTCTTGCCGTCGGCCAGGCAGTCGAATCCCGAAACGACCAGCGACGCGCCGGAGCCGAGGCCCTTGGTGACCACGGTGCGGCCTTCGCTGCTGGCGCCGACAGTGACGTACATCTTGCGGGCGCGGCCCTTCTCGGCCATGTAGATGAACTCGCCGAGGCTGTCCTGCTGCACGGCGGCGGCGGGGACGGCGATGACGCCGGCGAGCTCGGCCAGGACCTTCTTGAAGGTGGCGCGCACGCCGTCGCGCAGCTGGCCGTTCTCGTTGTTGAGGGCCAGCGCGGCCTGGCCGTCGCCGAGGGCGACGACCTCGGCCGTCATCTCGCCGCTGAAGGCGTCGCTGGTGGCGGCGAACTTGTCGCCCACGGCCAGCCCTTCCTGGGCGGCCACGGTGAAGATCATGCGCCGGGGATTGGCGATCTCCAGCAGCACGGAGTCGACGGCGATCTCGCTGCCGGAGGGGAGAACCTGGCGTGCGACCCCGGCAACCGGGGCCTTGAGGACCATGCCGGCCAGGGCCTTCTTCGCGTTCAGCTTGTCCAGGGCCGCCTGGTAGGCCTTCTCGGCGGCGGCGATGGCCTTCTCGCTCTTCTCCTTCCAGCCCTTGCGCGCGTCCAGGACCTTCTTGGCCTTGGCCGCCTCGTCCTCCAGCTTCTTGATCTCGGCGTCCATGCCGGCATTCAGGACGACCAGCTCCTGGTCCGCGTCGATCAGGCTGCCAGCGCTCACCTTGGCCTCGGAAACGACTCCGGCCACCGGGCTCTTGATGACGACGATCTCGGTGCGGCCTTCGCCGGTCAGGACCCGGTACTGGGTGAAAGGCCCAGCCTGGACCGTTTCCACCGTGACCGGGGCCTTCTTGGGGCAGGCGGACGACTTGGCGTCATCCGCGGCCATCAACGCGGCGCCGGAAACCGCGAACAGGAACATCGCGGCGCTTAACGAAAAAATGACTGCTTTCTTGAACTTCATACTCAAGGCCTCCATGAAATGGATTTAGAATTCCGGGAAGACCTAGATTTTTGCATAAAAAACAGGGATTGTCAACTGGAGCGCGCCGTTCCGCGTCCGCGGCCGCCGTTGACATCCGCCCGCGTCCGGGCTACAATGACAGGGATGAGAAAGATCGTTATTTTGCTAATCCTATCGGCGGCATCCGTTCCCGGTGCCCTGGGAGCCGCCGCCGTCCAGAACCTATCGAACTCCGCGGCCGAGTCGTTGGACGTCAGCGTGGCGATCAACGCCGACAATGAGATCGGCGCCGTCTGGATCGAAAAGGCCTCCGAAAGTAGCCAGCGCGTGTATTTTTCCATCCGCCGCAGCGGCAAGTGGTCCGCGCCGGCCGCCATTCCCGGGCAGTCGGCGAAGAACGCCTTCCCCTGCCTTGCCCGCGGCGTGAACGGCGGCTTCGTGGCCGCCTGGCACGACCAGACGGCCAACTGCATCCGCTTTTCCCAGTACCAGGGTTCCTGGACGACGCCGCTCACCGTGTCCCAGGTGGGCGGCAGCAGCCTGGGCTACCCGGGCATCGCCACCACCAGTAACGGCCGGGTAGGGGTCAGCTGGATGCGCGGCAACCCCAATTTCATCGAGGTCTTCGTCAATACCCTGCAGGGGGGGCGCTGGACCGGTCCGGTGAACGTGTCGCAGACGGCCTATTCCTCCAAGTATCCCAGCCTGGCCGCGGGCCCAGGCGGAGAGCTTTATGCCGTCTGGCAGGATAACCTGTACGTCGACGGCGAGGACTTTTTCGTCACCATGGTCAGCAACGACCGCGGCAGCGGCAGCTGGACGAAGGCGGCGATCATCGACCAGCTCAACGCCTGGTGCTTCCGGCCGGTGGTGGCGGTCAACGCCGGCCACGACATCCTCTCCTGCTTCTACTACAAGCAGGGGCACGGCTACTGGGCGGCGTACTATCAGGACGGCGACTGGCTGCAGCCGCAGGCCATCAGCGACCTGGGCCAGCACCGCGAGCATGACCTGTACTTCTCCGCCGCCTGTCCCTTCGGCAGCGACGGTTTCCTGTTCGTCTACCGCAACGTCCGGCTGAACATTGCCTGCCGGGTGGTCGGCAACGGTGCCCTGGGCGGGACGGAGGTCCTGAGCGACGGCGGGAACTGCTACCACCCCGACATCGACTACAGCGCCGCCGTCGGCGCCGTGGCCGCCTGGACCGACCGCTCCGGCAACTGCGACGTCATCGTGGACGTGTTTACGCCCGATGACGACTTCCCCGGCCCCGGCCCCGGAGACGAGGTCCAGCCGCCCCTGGCGGTCGAGGCCAGCTACCTGCGGCCGCTGCTGACCGCCGCCGACCTGGCCGTTGAGGCGGTGTCCGACCGCAACGTGTTCACCGTGCGCTCCCTGCGCCGGCTGACCTGGTCGTTCAACCCTGACTGGAACGCCTGGGGGATCACCCTGGCCAAATACCGGATCTACCGCAAGCTGAAGGCGAGCTCCGCCTGGGAGGCGCTGGCCGAGGTCCCCGCCGACGTGACCCGCTACCTGGACGGCGCCGGGGTCACCGAGGAGGATCTTTTCGATTACCAGGTGCGCGGAGTCGACGGGCTGGGCAGCGAGGCGTACGCCTTCAACTGGATCCGCTGGTCGCCCAACCCCGCCAATGCCGGGCAGGAGTTCACGGTCAAGGGGTATCGCGTCTACCGCAAGGAGAGCGGTCAAGCGGACGAAGCCTATGTCCTGTGGAAGACGGTCGATGCCCCGGCGACCTCCGCGGAGGACCATGCCGCGGAGATCCGCACGGGCCAGGGATACGATTATGCCGTAACGACAGTCAATTCGACTGGCGGCGAAAGCGACAAGGCCCCGGCGCTCAAGATCATCGACGGGCCTGGCCTGGTCCTGCCGTCGCCGCCCGCGGGGCCCCATCCCGGCCGCCTTGACCTGCCCTGAAAACTTCTCTATAATCCCCAGGACAACCTTGAGAACGCGGCTTTCAGCCCCGGGATGGATATCCGCGATGGACGTACGGGCATCGGCCTGATCCATGGTGACTCAAAAGGAAGGCAACGAAAAGTGAAGCATAAGAGAACGATCGCGTGGTTCGCCGCAGGAATCCTTGCCGCCGCCGGGCTGGTCATCGTCGCCTCCCGCTTTCTCACCCGGACCGGTCGCGCCCACGGGCCGCGCGTGTACGTCATCGGCCTCGACGGCGCCACCTGGGACATCCTCGACCCGCTGATCGCCCGGGGGGAACTGCCGGTCTTCAAGCGCCTGAAGCAGGAGTCGGCCTGGGCGCGCCTGCGCACTTTCGAGCCGACGCTGTCCGCCGTGGTATGGACCAGCATCGCCACCGGCAAGAGCATGCTCAAGCACGGCATCGTCGACTGGCTCTACGTCAACAAGCAGAAGCTGCAGGTCCCATACTCCAGTTCGGAGAAGCGGGTGCCGTCCATTTGGGAGATGATGGACGAGAAGAAGCGCAAGAGCGTCGTGCTGAGCTGGTTCGTCACCGACCCCCCGGACGCCATCGACGGGGTCATGGTCTCCGACTCCTTCCCCTCTTCGCTGCACCGCTTCTTCTCCGGCCGCCGCCAGAACCGCGATTTCGCCAACACCGTCTACCCGCCCGAGGAGTTCAAGGGCCTGATGGATTACTTCAGCCGCGTCCAGCGCAGCGGGGCGCTGGAATACTCCCGGCTGATCGGGGAGATGGGCATCCCCGACTATCCCCGCCTCTACCGCGAGCGCTTCAGCAAGGAGCCGGGCAAGATCCCCATCCTCGGCGTCTGGAACGCCTTCATGGTCTACAACCGCGTCGTGGACCTGATGGCCGAACGCTACATGGAGAAGGGCGGCTACGACCTGTTCCTGGCCTATTACCGTCTTCCCGACATCTTCTTCCATTTCGGGACGCTTTTCCTCGACCCGGAATACAACGAGCGCATCAACCGGGTGATCGATGCCGGCGAGCCAAGCGCGGCCGACCTGGCCGAGTTCAACGACAAGATGGCCGAGATCAGCCTGCCGGTGCTGCGGGACAAGGAGAAGATGCTGGCCAGGGTCTATGAGCGGGTGCAGCGCGAGAACGCCTACCTGATGGTCGTATCCGACCACGGCTTCACGCTGACCTCCAAGGGCTACAACCACTATGGCCTGCCGGCCGGCACGACGCCGCCCGACGGCATCCTCATGCTCGCCGGCCCCGGAGTCCGCGGCGGCCGCCAGGTCCCGGCGACCGTCTACGACGTCGCCCCGACCATCCTGCACCTCATGGGGTTGCCCGTCGGCCGCGACATGGACGGCCGGCCGCTGTTGGCGGCGCTGGCCGCTCCCAAGCCCGTGCGCTACACCGTCTACACCCGGATGAAGCACCAGCCGGGCAACAAGGACGACGAGCGGGACCGTAAGCGGATTGAGGAGCTCAAGGCGCTGGGGTACATCAATTGAAGTGATAGTGATAGTGTTAGTGTTAGTAGAAGCAATTGAGGAAACTTTTATTTTTTAAACAGTTCACCGATAAAGAACTTTTACCTTTTACCTATTACCTTTTTCCTTTTTACTTTAGATTGTCTTGGTTTAGGGCATTGGAATTAGGTGCTTGGAGCTTGGTGCTTCAGTCCTGCCAGGTTCTGAAAGTTATTTTGGACAGGTCTGGGTATTTGCTGTTTCTCATCACGCATAACGCATAACGATGGATCCGGTTTCTGCTGTTCCTCTTTACGCGTCACGCGTCACGAGTGTTTTGAACAGATGTGCCGAGGGACCTACTGGATATACCCCAGGGTCTTCAGGTGCTCGATGCTCTTCTCGTCCAGCTCGATGTCGACATAGCCGGGATTGAAGCGCTTGCAGGAGCGCTCGAACTGGTAATAGCGTGCCGCCAGCTTGTTGGCCTGGGCGGTGCGCCCGGAGTACAGGTTGCGCTCCTCCATGAAATCCCTGGCCAGGTCGAAGAACAGGCTGGTCTCGGCGTTGGATTGGTAGACGTACTTGTAGCTCGAGAAAATCGAAGCCTTGTGCACGACGTCGTCGCGGCCGGAGGCCTTCAGGTGCAGGTGGGAGAAGATCGGCCGCTCCGGCGCCGGCCGGCCGGGGTCCTGCAGCTGCGGCGCCAGGTCAACGCCGGCGACGTCTTTCAGCTTGCCGAAGCGCAGCAGGGAGCTGAGCGTGGGCAGGATGTCCAGCGTCGATACCGGGCCCGCCACGCGGCCTTGGTTCACCAGTCCGTTGCCGGGGTAGAAGAAGAGCAGCGGCACGTGGATCACGGTGTTGAACAGCGTGCGGCCGTGGCCGTAGAAGCCGCGCTCGAACATCTCCTCGCCGTGGTCGGCGGTGACCACGACCAGGGTGTCGCGCTTCCAGCCGAAGCGCTGGAACAGCTCGCGGATGCAGCCGTCGACCAGCGCCAGCTCCTTGTCGTACACCAGCTTCTGGTCATGGATGCGCTCGCCGTTGCCCTCGCCCGGCGCCAGCTCCAGCTTGTACGGCTTGTGGGGGTCGTTGTAATGGATGTAGAGGAAGTAGGGCGATCCGCCCTTGATCTCCTTCTCGAGCTCGAGCACGTTGCGGTTGACGTTCTTCGCCCCGGTGTGCGAGAGGCACACCATCTTGTCGAAGCCCTGGTGGAATCCCTGGGCCCTGGAGATGTTGGCGTTGTCGGCGACGGTGAACGTGCGGTAGCCGTTGGCCTTGAAGACCTCGGGCATGGTCAGCACGCCGTCGGGGATGCGGTTGATCTTGATGTTCGGATCTTTCTTGATGATCTGCAGTTGGGCGGCCAGGCCCATGACCACGCCGTGCTGGAAGGGGTAGAGCCCGGTAAAGATCGAGGCGGTGGCCGGCGCGGTCCATGAGGAGCCGGCGAAGGCCCGCTCGAAGACCGTGCTCCGCGACGCCAGCTCGTCCAGGAACGGGGTGGTGGCCTTGGGGTAGCCGTAGAAGGGGAGGCGGTCGGCCCGCAGGGTGTCGATGAGGATCACCACCACGTTGGGACGCGGGGCTTTTTTGCAGGAAATGACCGACAATAGGGCAAAAATCACGATCAATGCCGACAGGGTCCTTTTTGTTCTCATTTTGGTCATCTTTTCCACATTATAAGGGCAATCCGCTCACCTGTCAATGATCTAAAAGGAGCTCGGCATACGGCATACGGCGTACGGTTGACGGCGATTGCGCTGCCATGAACTGGGCATACGGCGTACGGCAGACGGCATACGGCAGACGGAAAAGCCCTGTTAACTCCCCAAATTCAGAGTACTGTATACGGCGTTCGTTTGCCAGCAGAATTCCCTGCCTGGTTTCGAAGCGCTGTTGCGGTACGCCGAGTCCTGGAATATGAAATGCCGTCTGCCCTGCGCCAAGTTCATGGCATTGCCGTTGCCGTACACCGTAAGCCGTATGCCGTATACCAAGTTCCAGATGGTGCCGATGGCCGTGCCCCATCAGGGCATGCGCCGGCGCAATAACCGGCGCAGGTACTCCGCCGGGACGCCGCCCATAACCGGGCGGCGGATGCGGTCGCAGGCGGCGCAGACGGCGGGCAGGGCGGCGAGGTCGCGGGCCTTGAACGCCCGGCGCAGCTCCCGCAGCGGCTCGTTGTTCCAGATCTCCAGCAGCGGCTGCTCGCCGGCGCCGCCGAGTCTCAGGCTGGCGAAGAAGTCCTGGGCGCAGGCAACCACGTCGCCGTTGGCCAGGACCAGCAGCGCGTTCCAGGGGAAGGTGCAGGCCGTGACCGGGCCGGCGGGAGGGGCGCCCAGGTAGCCGCCCCAGTTGTGCGCCTTCTTGACGATCAACTCGTCCAGCCCGTGCACGGCCATGTCGGCGGCGAAGCGGCGGCGCTCCCCATCGTCCCCGGCGGCGGATTCCAGGACTTCCAGGCTCACCCGCGGCAGGCGGCGCCCGGCGCGGTTGCGCCGCTCCAGGAAATCGACGACATTTTCCCTCACCTCCGCGAAGCGGGCGCCGGCGCGGCGGGCCTCGTAGGTGGCGGCGTCGAAGCCGTCGAAGGAGACGGAAAGGCGCTGCAGCCCCGACTCCAGCAGCTCGCCGGCGAGGCCGCCGCGCAGCAGCGTGGCGTTGGTGTGCAAGCGGCAGGGGAGTCCCGCCGCGGCGGCATAGCGCGCCATGCGCCCGGCGTCGGGATGGAGCAGCGTTTCGCCGCGGTGGTGCAGGTTGACCTCGAGGGCGAATTCCCGGGCCTGATCGACGACCCGGCGGAAGAGCGGCCAGGGCATGTCGCCTTTCTGGGAGGCGGGAAGGTCCTTGTTGGGGCAGGCGGGGCAGCGCAGGTTGCAGCGCGAGCTGATCTCCAGCCACAACCGCAGAGGCGGCGCCGCCACGACGGCGTCGCGGCGGCGATAGCTACCGTAGAGGGCGGCCAGCCTGCGGTAGTATTTCCAACTGCCGACCATGGGGTTCACACCTCGCTTTTCCGGCGCCGCCGCCGGGAGAGGCCATTGTAGGACGAAGGCCGGGCCGGGTCAACTGGCTTTACGCTGGCAAGAACGTGGCGTACGGTATACGGCTCACGGCGTACGGCAACAGCCCTGAGGAGCGCATTGGGCAATACTGACTGTCCTGTATTTCCATCGCTTGCGGATCCAGGGCTGTAACGCGTCACGCGTCACGAGAATTTTTGACGGACCCGGAACCCTTTCACCTTTTGCCTATTCGACTCCTCCCCGGTTTGACAGGGCAGCGCGGCGGCGATAGAATCGCCTCATGCCGAAGCGGAAGGAAATTCCCTGGCAGCTGCGCATGTACCGCCGCTCCCTGAAGAAAAAGCTGAAGGTGAAGGCCCTGCGGCCGTTCGTGGGCGTGGGCGCCGGGAGGCGCTGCCTGCTCGTCACCTGCGGCGACAACAACGGCGCCATCAATTATCACCTGCGCGCCCTGGGCGGCGACTGGTCCTGGGCCGAGTTCGAGGACGGCTCGCGGGCCGACATGGAGGCGCTGCTGGCCGCACCGGTCGTCCTGCTGGACAGGAAGGAATGCCGGCTGCCGTTCCCCGACTCCCATTTCGACGTGCTGGTCAGCATCGACGTCCACGAGCACCTGCGCCGGCCCGAGCTCCTGGCCGCCGAGTTCCTCCGCGTGCTCCAGCCGGGAGGACGCGCCGTGGTGACCACCCCCAACGGCGACGAGCGCAAGCCGGTGGTGCGGCTGAAGCGCTGGAGCGGGATGAGCAACCTGGAGTACGGACACGTGCGCACCGGCTACACCATCGCCCAGCTGCAGGAGCTTCTCGCCGGCGCCGGCCTGCGCCCGGTCCGCAGCGGCTCCTACGCCAAGTTCTTCACCGAGTTCCTGGAGCTGGTCATCAACTGGGCCTACGTCAAGGTCCTGCAGCGCGGCCGACCCGGCGCCGGCATCACCCCCAGCACCCGCGAAAAGCTCGACTCGGTCAAGAAGAGCTACCGCCTCTATGCCCTGCTGTACCCGTTCTTCTGGGTCTTCTCGCAGCTTGACCGCCTGCTGTTCTTCACCACCGGCTATGCGGTCATCGCCGAGGCGCAGAAAACCGGCAAACAGTGATAGTGATAGTGGTAATAACAGCAATAACTGCACTCGGCATACGGTATACGGCGTACGGTGGACGGCAACAGCATTGACGGACACGCAGCGATGGCGCTCGGAACCGCATAAATATCAGGCAATCGTGACGCGTAACGCGTGACGCGTCACGAGTAGCAGCGACAACAGGTCTCACGCATTCACTACCTCGCCGTATTTTGGTTTTTAACGTGGTACGTGGTACCTGGAACGTGGAACCTTGAAGGACCGTCGCCCTTTTTTAGCCGCTGACTAGCTCGCTTCGGCTGCTCAGCGAAACGGTCTTCGTTACGTCGGACGTCGAACCTCGAACCTTAATAGCGTCTTCTAGTCTTCTGTCAGCGCAAGGATCTCGTTCACTTCGCGGGCTTTGGCGCGGAGCTCGCCGGCCAGGCGGCGGTAGTTTTCCAGGAACTCGTCCAGGAAGGGGAAGGTGGAGCGGTAGCGCGCGGCCAGGGTGAAGGCCATGGCCTGGTCCGGATCGGCGGCGCGGCCGGTGGCGTTTTTCTTCATCAGGTTGAAGAGTTCGAAGGGATCGGCGTTGGCGGGCGCCTCCCTCCACTTCCGCTCCAGGGAGCGCAGCCGGCGCAGCTCATGGTCGGTCACCCCGGCGCGGAACATGGCCCGCGATAGAGCCTGGGAGTCGGCGGCCGGCTCATTCTCCAGCGCCGCCGCCAAGCGGCCGGCCTGCTCGAGGCAGATGAGGGCTCGGTCGTACTCGTCCTGGAAGGTCAGGCCGATCTCCAGTGTCATGCCCAGGACGAAGTGGCCGACCAGCTCCCGGAACTCGCGCGTGTCCTTGTCCGCATCGGCCTCCTCGAGCACGCGCCGCAGCTCACCGGCGGCGGCCTCGTTGCCGAGGCCGTCCAGGCGGCGGCGGACCTTTTCCCACGCCCGGGCGCTCAGGAAATCCGTTTCGCCGGCGGGGGAGCCGGCGGCGATGGCAGCGATGCGGCGCAGGGCTTCCTCGGCCATGGCGGCGCGGATCTTCGTCTCGTCGCAGCAGGTGATCCCGGCGGGCACCGCCTGAGGCGGATCTTCGTCGGGGCCGGCGGCCGCCGGGAGGGCCCCGGCGGCGTCCAGCAGGAGAAGAAGCAGGAAAACCGTGACCCGGCGTGCCATTGCCGGCCATTTTACCCCCCGGCAGGGACGTTTTCAAGCCGATTCGCCGCGGTTGACATTTGCCGGCGATTCATTTATAGTTTTTTTTCCGCCAAGAATTTCACCAAAGGAGCGATTCAATGAATATCAAGCACCAAAAAACGAGACAGGTCCTGGAGCTCTTTGAAAAGATCAGCGCCATCCCGCGCTGCTCGAAGCACGAAGAAAAGATCGGCGCTTTCCTGCTGGATTGGGCCGGGAAGAACGGTCTGAAGGCCAGGAAGGACAGGGTCGGCAACGTGCTGATCCTGGTTCCGGCCAGCCCGGGATACGAAAAATCGCCGACGGTGGTGATCCAGGGGCACATGGACATGGTCTGCGAGAAGACCGCCGATTCCCCGCACGATTTCGCCAAGGACCCCATCCGCTTCGTCTTCGAGGGCGAGTGGCTGAAGGCCGACCATACCACGCTGGGCGCCGACAACGGCATCGCCCTGGCCATGGCCATGGTGCTGGCGCTGGACAAGTCCGCCGTCCATCCGCCGCTGGAGCTGCTGTTCACCATCGACGAGGAGACCGGCCTGACCGGCGCCAACGCCCTGCAGGGCGACTTCATCGCGGGCAAGATCCTGCTCAATGTCGACTCCGAGGACGAGGGCGTGTTCACCGTCGGCTGCGCCGGCGGCCGCGACACGCACATCAGCCTGCCGGTGCGCTACGAGGACGCCCCCGAGGGCTTCGTCATGGCCCGCGTCAAGGCCGGCGGCATGACCGGCGGCCACTCGGGCGTCAACATCAACGAGGAACGGGCCAACGCCATCCGCGTGCTGGCGCGCGTCCTGGCCCAGGTGCGCCGCCAACACGACGCCCGCCTGGCCGACATCTCCGGCGGCACGGCGCACAACGCCATTCCCCGCGACGCCTGGGCCGACATCTTCATCCCCCGCGATAGCTTCAAGGCCGTCGAGAAGCTCGTGGCCGAGATGGAGCAGGTGTGCAAGAGCGAATTCCGCAAGACCGATCCCGGCCTGAAGCTCAGCGCCGAGCTCCAGCTGGAGACCATGGGCAAGCGGCCGCTGAACACGGCCGACAGCGGCCGCATCCTGGATCTGCTCATCGCCCTGCCGCACGGCGTGGCCGCCATGTCCACCGAGATGAAGGGGCTGGTCGAGACCTCCAACAACGAGGCCAGCGTGCGCATCGCCAACAGCAAGCTGGAGATCGTCACCAGCCAGCGCAGCTCGGTGATGTCGCGGCTGAACGCCCTCACCTGGCGCGTCGAGGCCGCCGCCCGCCTGGCCGGCGCCGACGCCGTCAGCGGCGACGGCTATCCGGCCTGGCAGCCCAACCTGCAGTCGCCGCTGCTGGCGCGCTGCAAGGAGGTCTACCGCCGGCTCTTCGGCAGGGAGGCGCATGTGGAGGCCATCCACGCCGGGCTGGAATGCGGCATCATCGGCGACAAGAAGGAGGGCATGGACATGATCTCCTTCGGGCCCACGCTGAAGAACCCCCATTCCCCCGACGAGAAGATCCACGTCGAGTCGATCGGCAAGGTCTGGGACTTCATGGTGGAGCTGCTCAAGAGCCTGAAGTAACCCAGCCGCACCCCGTTGACCCCCGCCCGCCATTCCGCTAGAATGGCGCCATGAAGAGAAGAGCATTCATCCAGAACGGTTCGGCGCTGGCCACGGGGCTGATGCTGGCGCCGCTGGTCCCCGCCCAGGCCGGCGCCGGCAGCGCCGACGCGGTCGTCCAGGTCCGGGGCGCCTCGCCTTACGAGATCACCCGCCGCGCCGTCACCGAGCTCGGCGGCATGAAGCGCTTCGTCTCGCGCGGCGACCTGGTCATGGTCAAGCCCAACATCGGCTGGAACCGCACCGTGGAGCAGGGCGCCTGCACCCATCCCGAGGTGGTGCGCGCCGTCGTCGAGATGGCCCTGGCCGCGGGCGCCAGAAAGGTGGTGGTCATGGACAACACCTGCCACAAGGCCGAGGACTGCTACCAGCGCAGCGGCATCGCCGCGGCCGCGCGCCAGGCCGGCGCCGAGGTGCGCTTCAGCGACGAGAGCCGACTGGCGGTCCATGACTTCAGGGGCGAGGTGCTCGGCCGCTGGCCGGTGTTCCGCGACCACCTCGAGGCCGACAAGTTCATCAACGTGCCGGTGCTCAAGCACCACGGCAGCTCGGGGCTGACCATGGCCATGAAGAACCTCTACGGCATCCTGGGCGGCAACCGCGGCAAGCTGCACCGCGACATGGGCGAAAACATCGCCGACCTGGCCGCCGGCTTCCGCAGCCACCTGGTGGTGGTCGACGCCTGGCGGGTACTGGTGCGCAACGGCCCGGTAGGCGGCCGGCTGAGCGACGTGGAGGAGCGGCGCACGGTGATCGCCTCGGCGAACATCATGCACGCCGACGTGGCCGCCGCCGCCCTGTTCGGCCGCGACGCCCGCCAGGTGGAATCGCTGCAGGCGGCCAGCGCCCGGCGCATGGGCGAGATCGACATCGCCAAGGTCCCCTTGCGCCGGCTGGACGCCTGAGCGGCCATGGACAGGAAAAGCGGCCGCCGGCTGCAGAGGCTGCGCATCCTCAGCCAGTTCCTGTTCCTCGTCCTTTTTTTCTTCCTGCTGGCCCGCCTCGCAGGCGGGGCAGCGGCCCCGCCGGCGTGGGCGGGGCTGTTCTTCTATCTCGACCCCCTCTTCCTGTGGGTCGGCCTGCTGGCCAGCCCCCTGCTGCGCCCCTTCCTGCTGGCGCTGCTGCCGCTGCTGCTGACCCTGCTGCTGGGCCGCTTCTTCTGCGGCTGGGCGTGCCCGCTCGGCGCGCTGCACCAATTCTTCACCTGGCTGGGCGCGCGCCGGCGCCGCCGGCTGCCGGCGGTCGCCCGCGCCTGGCTGCGGCCGAAGTACCTGCTGCTGGCCGGCCTGCTGGCCGCCTCGCTGTTCACCGTCCAGCTGCTGGGCTGGCTCGATCCCTTTTCGCTGCTCACGCGCAGCGCCGCCACCGTCGTGCTGCCGGGCGGCAACGCCTTGCTGCAGCAGGCGCTGCAGGCGGGGCCGCGGCCGCTCTACGAGCTGGGCCGGCGCGCCCTGCTCACGGTCAGCCAGCGCAGCTTTCTGCAGGCGGCCGGCATCGGCATCCTGTTCTTCGCGCTGCTGTTGCTGAACCTGCGCCGCCGGCGCTTCTTCTGCAACAGCCTCTGCCCGCTCGGCGCCCTCTACGGGCTGCTGGCGAAGTTCTCGTTCCTGCGCCTGCGGATCAACGATGCCTGCGTGAAGTGCAACGCCTGCGCCGGGGGCTGCACCTACCAGGGGGGGCCTTACCAGGATTACCTCAAGTCAGAATGCCTTTTGTGCGGCAACTGTCTCGCCGACTGCCCGGCCGCCGCCATCGACGTCGCATTCGCCTGGCCCGGACGCAGGCAGCGCCCGGCCGTCGATCTCGGCCGCCGGCGCCTGCTCGGCGCCGCCGGCGTAGGGCTGGCCGCCGCCGCCCTGCCGCTGGCCTCGCCCTCCCGCCAGGCCGTGCCGCACCCCTTCCTGCGGCCGCCCGGCGCCCTGGAGGAGAAGGAATTCCTGCGCCGCTGCATCCGCTGCGGCGCCTGCATGCAGGCCTGCCCGACCAACGCGCTGCAGCCGGCGCTCTTCCAGGCCGGCGCCGAGGGGCTGTGGACGCCGGTGCTGGTGCCCCAGAGCGGCTATTGCGAGTACGAATGCCACCGCTGCACCCAGGTCTGCCCGACTCGCGCCATCGCCCGCCTGAGCCTCGGGGAAAAGAAGCAGTTCAAGATCGGCACCGCGGTCATCGACCGCAGCCTGTGCTACACCTACGCCGACGGCTACAACTGCGCCGTCTGCGAGGAACACTGCCCGGTGCCCGAAAAGGCCATCCGCCTGCGCGAGGTCGAGGTGGAGACCTTCCGCGGCCGCCGGCGGCTGGTGAAGCAGGTCTACGTCGTTCCCGACCTGTGCATCGGCTGCGGCATCTGCGAAAGCGTCTGCCCGCGCAGCGACCGTCCGGCCATCCGCGTCGGCGCCGAGGAGGAGCAGCGCCAGAACCCCGCCGGCTGAGCCTTGACTTGCCGGGCGAATTGGATTAATTTATGGGCTGAAAGGAGATCCATGAAGCGAATTACCGCATGCGCGCTGCTGCTCCTGGCCCTGTCCCTGCTGGGGACGGCCGGATGCGCGAAGAACAGCGAGGGAAAGCTCGTGGTCAGCAACACCGGCGTCCTGCCCCTGGTCGTGGTGATCAACTACCAGTCGACGACGATCGCCGTCGGCGGCAGCGACACGCTCACCATGAACTGGCCCGGCGGCGACCCCCTCGACCTGGAGATCTCCTATTTCCCGGTCGGGCAGGCGGCCCGCGTCCGCTATGCTTTGCTGGTGCTGAATCCCGGCGAGACGCGCACCCTGGCGCTCGGCTTCGAGAGCTGACGACCGATGGCGGAGAACGTCACCTTGAAGGTCATCCTCGGCGCCGACCACGCCGGCTTCGCCCTCAAGGAGCGCATCAAGGGCGAATTGCTGCGCCAGGGCCGGGAGATCGAGGACGTGGGCACCCATGCGCCGGACCCGGCCAACTGGGCCGAGTACGGGGCCGCCGCGGCGGCTCGCGTCGCCGCCGACCCGGGGCGCCGCCGCGGGATACTGGCCTGTGGCTCGGGCATCGGCATGTCGATCGTGGCCAACCGCTTCCCCGGCGTGCGCGCCGCCCTCTGCCACAGCGAGGAGGCGGCCCGCCTGGCCCGGCAGCACAACGACGCCAACGTCCTGGCCCTGGGGGCGCGGATGATCGACGCCGAAACGGCCCTGCGCATCGTGGCCGTGTTCCTGGCCACAACCTTCGAGGGCGGCCGGCACCAGCTGCGCCTGGACTACCTGCGCGACCACGTCGAAAAGCACGCGACGTAACCATACATCACGACAATTCAGGAGGTCACATGCCCGTTGACACGAAGGACATTTTCGCCATCGTCGAGAAGCAGAACGAGTGGCGGGGGAAGCAGTGCGTCAACCTCATCGCCAGCGAGAACACCCCCAGCCCGGCGGTGCGCTCCATCCAGCTGAACGATTTCATGGGGCGCTACGCGGAAGGGCACCCCAATACCGCCGACAAGATCAACCGCTACTACCAGGGAACCCGCTACATCGATGAGATCGAGACCATGGCGGCCCGGGAGATGCGCGAGCTCTTCGGCTGCGCCCAGGCCGAAGTGCGCCCCTACAGCGGCAACAACGCCAACACCGCCATCGCCATGGGCTGGCTGCGCGGCGGCGACGCCGTCATCGCCAACTCCACCGACGCCGGCGGCCATATCAGCCACAACTTCTTCGGCATCATGGGCCGGCGCATCCAGACGCGCGGCCAGGTGCTGAAGCCCGGCAAGGAGAACTCGGTCAAGCTGAGCTTCTTCCCCCTGACCGGGGACCGCTACCACATCGACGTCGCCCGGTCGCTGGAGCTGATCGAGAAGGTCCGTCCCAACCTGCTGGTCATGGGCAAGAGCCTCTACCTGTTCCCCGACCCGGTCAAGGAGCTGGCGCCGCTCTGCCGCCAGCTGGAGATCCCCATCCTGTACGACGGCGCCCACGTGCTCGGGCTGATCGCCGGCGGCCAGTTCCAGGACCCGCTCGCCGAAGGCGCCACCTGGCTCACCGGCAGCACCCACAAGACCTTTCCCGGCCCCCAGCGGGGCGTCATCCTGGCCAACCTCGACGCCGAGGGCGAGAAGAAGTACTGGTCGGCCGCCGACCGCGGCGTGTTCCCCGGCACTTCCTCCAACCACCACCTGTACAGCCTGCCGGCGCTGGTGGCGGCCGCGCGCGAGATGAAGGTCCACGGCAAGGCCTACGCCGCGCAGATCTGCCGGAACGCCGTCGCCCTGGCCAAGGCCCTCGAGGCCTGCGGCATCCCCGTCGAGGCCAAGGAGTTCGGCTACACCCGCTCGCACCAGATCGCGGTCAACGTCGCCGCCTTCGGCGGCGGGGTCAGGGCGGCGCTGGCGCTGGAGGCCAACGACATCATCTGCAACTACAATATGCTGCCCGGCGACACGGACGCCCAGAATCCTTCCGGCCTGCGCATCGGCACCCCGGAGATGACCCGCTTCGGCATGAAGGAGAAGGACTTCGCCGAGCTGGGCGAGCTCATGGCGGCGGCCATCCAGGGCAAGACGGTCAGGGAGCAGGTCCACCAACTGCGCGGGCGCTTCCTGGACATGCAGTACGTCTAGGCGGCGCACGCCGCCGTGGGCAGGGGAGGGCCGATTGTCAGCCCCCCCGGCCCGTGCTATAATCAGCGCCGATGACCGATCTCAAGTACATCGCCGTGGAGGGACTGGTCAAATCCGGGAAGACGAAGCTGGCCCGGATCCTGGCCGAGGAATTCCAGGCGCGCCTCTTCCTCGACCAGGGGCGGCCGGCCGTTGCCGAACCGGCGCGGACCGGCCGCGAAGCCCCGGGCAACCCCCTGCTCAAGGAGTATTACGAGGCCTTCTCCGCGGCCTACAACCCCATGGCCCTGAAGACCCAGCTCATCTTCCTGATCAACCGCTTCAACCAGCAGCTGGAGATGAAGCAGAAGGACCTGTTCCAGAAGACCATGGTCTCCAACTACATCTTCTACAAGGACGGCATCTACGCCCACACCGTGCTCAACGACGAGGACCTCGACATCTACAAGCGCATCCTCGGCGTCTTCGTCGAGCGCATCCACCCCTGCAGCCTGGTCGTCTACCTGCAGACCTCATTCGCCGAGATGCTGCAGCGCATCCACCGCCTGGGCAGCGAGGCGGAGAAGCGCGTGCCCAGCGAATACTGGCGGGAGATCTTCGAGGCCTACAACTACTATTTCTTCAACTACAAGCTGTCGCCGCTGCTGGTGGTCAACGTGGAGAAGATCGATTTCAACGACCGCCGCGACATCGCCGGGCTGATCCAGGAGATCCGCAGCCACAAGAAGGGGAACAGCTACTATGCCCCGGCCTGAGGCGGAGAAGCGGACCGCCCTGACCCTGGGGCAGAAGAAGGAGCGCGGCGAGCGCATCGCGGCGGTGACCGCCTATGATTTTCCCACGGCGCGCCTGGCCGACGAGGCCGGCATCGACCTGATCCTGGTCGGCGACTCCCTGGGCATGGTCCTGCAGGGCCACGCCAACACCCTGACGGTGACCCTGGAGCAGATGGTCTACCACAGCGGGCTCGTTTCCCGGGCCGAGCCCGCGGCGCTGGTGGTCAGCGACCTGCCCTACGGTTCCTACCACGGCAGCGTCGAGCGCGCGGTGGAGAGCGCCTGCCGCTGCGTCAAGGATGGCGGGGCCGAGGCGGTCAAGCTCGAGGGCGGGCGCAAGCGCTTCCGCGCCATCGAGGCCATCCTCGACGCCGAGGTGCCGGTGCTGGCCCACCTGGGGCTGACCCCGCAGTCGGTGCACGCCCTGGGCGGCTTCAAGGTGCAGGGCAAGCTGCGCGAGAAGGCGCGCGAGATCCACCGGGACGCCCTGGAACTGGAGAAGCTGGGCGTGTTCGCCGTGGTGCTGGAGTCGGTGCCCCAGGAGCTGGCGCGGCGCATCTCCGCCGACCTGCGCATCCCCACCATCGGCATCGGCGCCGGCAGCGGCTGCGACGGCCAGATCCTGGTCTTCCAGGACCTGGTCGGCTTCACCGGCCTCTACCTGCCCAAGTTCGTCCGCCGCTATGCCGACACGCGGGCGATGTGGCTGGACGCCCTGCGGCGCTACGCCGGCGACGTCCGCGCCGGCTCCTTCCCCAACGACGCCGAGAGCTACCACCTGGGCCGGGACATCGACGAGTTCCTGAAATGAGGACCTGCCGCACCGTCGCCAGCCTGCGCCGCGCCCTGGCCGCCCGCGCCGGTGACCGCGTCGGCTTCGTGCCCACCATGGGCTGCCTGCACGAGGGGCACCTCAGCCTGGTGCGCGCCAGCCGCCGCGAGAACGACGTGACCGTGGTCTCGGTCTACGTCAATCCCTCGCAGTTCGCGCCCGGCGAGGACCTGGACCGCTACCCGCGCGACGAGCGGCGCGACGCCGCCCTGCTGCGCCGCGAGGGGGCGGACGTGCTGTTCCTGCCCGCCGACGCCGAGATGTACCCCGCGCCCTACCGCACTTGGGTCGACGTCGCCGGCCTGGACGGCAAGCTGTGCGGCCGCTCGCGGCCCGGCCATTTCCGCGGCGTGGCCACCGTCGTGCTCAAGCTCCTGAACCTGGTGCGGCCGCAGCGGGCCTACTTCGGCCAGAAGGACGCCCAGCAGGCGCTGGTCATCCGCCAGATGGTCCGCGACCTGCACCTGGGAGTGCGCCTGCGCGTGCTGCCCATCGTGCGCGACGCGGACGGCCTGGCCCTCTCCTCGCGCAACGCCTACCTCTCGGCGGAGGAGCGGCGGGCGGCGCTGGCCCTGCCCAAGGCGCTGCGCCGCGCCCAGGCGCGCGTGGCGGCGGGGGAGCGCGACGCCCGCGCCCTGCGCGCGGCCATGGCCGCGGAGATCGGCCGCGAGCCGCTGCTGCAGGTCGACTACATCGCCGTCGTGCGCCTGGACAACCTGGAGGACACCGCCGCCGTAGAGCCGGGAAACACCCTGGTGGCCGTTGCCGTGCGCGCCGGCCGCACGCGCCTGATCGACAACTTCCTCTGCGGAGAGATATCATGCTGATCCCGTACCTGATCGCCAAGATCCACCGGGCGACCGTCACCGCCTCCGACCTGCACTACGAAGGCAGCATCGCCATCGACGAGGAGATCATGGAGAAGGCCGGCCTGCGCGTGTTCCAGAAAGTCGACGTATACAACGTGAGCAACGGCGCCCGCTGGTCGACCTATGTCCTGCCCTGGCCGCGCGCCAGCCGCGGCATCGTCGTCAACGGCGCCGCCGCCCGCCTGGTGCAGCCCGGCGACCTGCTGATCGTCGCCGCCTTCGCCCTGCTCGACGAGAAGGAGCTCAACTCGCTGAGCGCCACGGTCGTGACCATGGGCCCGGGCAACACCATCGAGAAGATCACCGCCACCAAGCTGTAAGGACCGCGGCCGCGCCCGCGGGCAAGGAGCACCATGAAGAAGATACTGGGCCTGGGCAACGCCCTGGTCGACATCCTGGTCCGCATCGGCGACGACGCGCTGCTGCGCTCGCTCGACCTGCCCAAGAGCTGCATGACCCTGGTCGACGCCGGCCAGGTCAACGCCATCCTGCGCAAGCTGTCGGCCCTGGAAGCGCAGGAGACCTGCGGCGGCTCGGCGGCCAACACCATCACCGGCCTGGCGCGCCTGGGCGTCCCCGCCGGCTACATCGGCAAGATCGGCCACGATCCCTACGGCGAGTTCTTCGCCGCCGAGTTGCGGCGGCACGGCGTCGAGGCGCGCATGCTCTACGGCCTCGGGCAGACCGGGCGGGCGCTGGGCCTG
>Ga0116153_10000526_pt1 | contig 46846 bp, 70 predicted proteins | sample AD_UKC028_MetaG_FD_89896 | JGI IMG/M metagenome (GOLD analysis project Ga0116153, IMG submission 89896) | Active sludge microbial communities of municipal wastewater-treating anaerobic digesters from USA - AD_UKC028_MetaG | ecosystem: Engineered > Bioreactor > Anaerobic > Digestate | place: USA...
GAGGCGAGCCATGAGCCTAACGACGCTTGAGCTTTTGCGGTACGCCATAGCCGAGGCGGCGGACAACCACCGGGACCATGTGACGCTGCCCTACGAACTGGCCGTGCGTATCTGCGGTGAGTTGGCCGAGCTGGAGGCGATAAAGGAGGCGGCGGAAGCCGAGAGTGATGAATAAAACAGTAGCAGACCGTATCGCCCACCTTCACCCCTGTCGGGAGGCTGCCGAGTGGGCGCGTGGTTACACTTCGCCGACCAAAGCGTGGCGGGAGTGCGAGCGGGGCGATTGGATGCTCTGGCTATTGGGCCAGCTAGCTGCTGGTGAGCCTGAATCTCAGTCGCGCCGTAAACTTGTGGCCTGCGCTGCCGACTGTGCAGCACTGGCGCTGCCGAACTGGGAGGCCAAATACCCCAATGACCGCAGGGTGCGGGATTGTATTGAGGCTTGTCATGCTTGGTCGCGTGGCGAGATCACGACGGAGCAGTTGCGTGCCGCCGCCCGTGCCGCCAGTGCCGCCTATGCCGCCTATGCCGCCGCCAGTGCCGCCTATGCCGCCTATGCCGCCGATGCCGCCTATGCCGCCGATGCCGCCGCCTATGCCGACCATGCCGCCTGGGCCGCGACTCTAGTGCGATCCGCCGACATCGTGAGGGAGCATTACCCCAAGCCGCCAACGTTAGAGAAAGCGAGGGCGTGATGAGTGAGAAGTGCCCGAAGTGCGGGGCGGAAGCATTTTACATTGGTGCGATTGGCCAGGATTACAAATGCGGCACCAGCTTTATTGACGGCGTATGTCAGTATGTTGGCAGAAAATGCCTAGAGCGCCAACTCGCCACCGTGACCGCCGAGCGGGACGCACTGGCCGGCAAGTTGGCCTTATCCGAATCAGCATACGTTTTGGAGCACACAGGCAAGATCAGTGTGTTCTGGAATCCTGAAGGTTTTTGGGGATCGTGTGTGGGCGCTGACGACCTATTGGGGCCGTACGGTTTGTCGATAGAGGCGGCGAGGGCGGCGGCTGGTGTATATCAAACTAAAATAAAGGGTTGAACGTGAATGCTACATGCACGATATGGCCGCACAAGATCACCAATGATTGGTGCCACCTCTGCGGCAGGCGGTCGTCCTCATTAGCGGACATCTGGTATCCAGATAACGCTGAGTGTGGCGGAGAGCAGAGAAACTACATTCGCATCTGCGCGTGTTGTGGTCAACTGATTGTCGAAAAGGCTAATTCATTGGAGGGCCGTGGGTAGGATGGTCGCCCCACGGGGCTACTGCTGGTTTAACAGCGTTGCGGTCATCCAGTGCCGTGCGGGGTCGCTGTGGTGTGACACAGGGCTCGATAAAAAGAGTGGTGACTTTGGTTGGAATCCATGCTCCGCACGTATTAACACTCAGGAGGCGGCGAAGGCCGAGAGCGATGGATAAATGCCCAAAGTGCGGGATGGAGTGTTTCGACACGGCGGTTGCCTATGCTGGCGGTCTGCTGATCAGTATTGGCGGCCATGATGTCGATGGCGATATATGTCTCCGCAATCAGCTCGCCCAGCGTGACGCGCGGATTGAGCGGCTGAGCGTAGAGTGGGCCTACCTGCGCGCGGGTTGCCAGTACGCGGTGGACCACGACGGCAACGGCGCGGCCAAGATAGCCCAGTACGCCCAGCGGATGATGGACCTATGCGACGGTAAAGAACACGTCCCAGCCGACGAGTGGGGCAATCCATTAAACGACGACAGCGCGGGGTAGCCATGATTATTCCAGCCGCCAGACGCAAGAAACTTGCCGCCTATTTGCGGAACCACACCATAGCCGAGACTCACCGCAAGTTCGGCCACGCGAAAAGCACATTGCGGCTCATCAAGCGCGACGTGCTGGGCATCCTGCCCCAGCGGGTGCCGTGGCGGATCGACGACGCAGGGTGCTACCTACCGACGCCCGAGCAGATAGCGGCGGCGTGCCTGGAGTTTCAGCGGCAGCACAGGCGCGAGGACGATGCGCCCACATACACCGTGCCGCAATTTGGCGTGTCGCATGTCGGCAGGCGCGGCAGGACACAGTTCGAGGCGATGTAGATGGGTGCGACGATAGAACAAGCCGAGTGCCTGGAGTGGCTGCGTCGCCAGCCGGACGACTCCGTGGACTTGGTGATGTGCTCGCCACCCTACGAAGCGGCCCGCCTTTATGGCGAGGTGCAGTTCAAACTCCGTGGGCAGGATTGGGTCGATTGGGCGGTAGAGCGTTACCTGGAGTGCGTGCGTATCTCACGGGGGCTTGTGGCGTGGGTCGTCGAGGGGCAGACGCGGCAATTCCGCTGGAGTGCCACGCCGGCACTACTCATGGCGGACCTGCATCGGGCGGGCGTCAAGCTGCGGAAGCCGCCGATATTCCATCGCGTCGGTATCTGTGGCAGCGGTGGTCCTGACTGGTGGCGTAACGACTACGAGTTTTGCGTGTGTAGCACCAAGGGCAAGCTGCCCTGGAGCGACAACACGGCGACTGGCCACCCGCCGAAATGGGCACCGGGCGGCGAGATGAGCCATCGGCTCAGTAGCGGGGCACGGTGCAATAAGTGGGGAGCCGGTCGCAACAACACAGTTGGGCCACGTAAGCCCGATGGATCTAGGGCGGGCAACAGCGGCAGCCCACGAAAGAACTGGGGCGTTGGTGGGCGGATGCCGGAGACTCGCAATGGTGACGCTGTGCGGGTGAAGGCGCAGACGCGACGCAAGGCGAACGGCGAGCGACCGATGGACGGCCTGTACACTGAACCTGCCATCGCCAATCCCGGCAACGTGATTAAGTGCAAAGTCGGCGGCGGAATGATGGGCGACAACTTGGCCCATGAGAACGAGGCACCCTACCCGGAAAAGCTGGTGGAGTCGTTCGTTCTGTGCTTCTGCCCCCCTGGCGGCGTGGTTTGTGACCCGTTCATCGGATCGGGGACAACGGCGGCGGTGGCGCTCAGGCACAACCGGAACTTTGTGGGCTGCGACATCAGGCAATCGCAGGTGGAGTTGACACGGCGGCGGATCGCGGAAGTGCAACCGCTGCTCATGTAGGAGAACCGGGAATGGACGCCACCGAAGGCACGAAAATCCGGGCGGTGACTGTGGAGCAGGGCCAGACGGTCAACTGCCGGGACTGGCTGGAGTGCGCCGTCGTCGATGTCACGTGGCACGGAGTACGCATCCGCTATCGGGTGTTTGACACCGACACGCCGAATATGGTAGAATCCCCGCAGCCCGCCCCGGCGGGCCACGACAATCCGTAGGCGACCCTTGTCGCCCCGCACACGCGGCCAAGCGAACCCCTCGGTTCATTGGCCGCGTTTTTGTTTGCGCCTAGCCAGGATTGGAGGTGATTTTTTCTAGTCTCCCTTTCGACCCGGCGCTAGGACGGCAACGCGGCAGGATGCGGCGGGCCGGGTTTTACACTCACACGCAAAAGGTGAATTTATGTCCGACGAAACCGTAGCTGGTCCGATCCTGGACGCCCTCAAAAAGAAGATCGCCGAAATCATCGAAAACCCTGAAGATTTCATCGCGCTGGTGAAGCTGCTCCTGTCGCTCATGCCGAAAGAAGGCGTTTTCTCGGCACCCGCCGATAATGCCGCGGTCGCCGAGGTGATGAGCCTACTCCAGCAGGTTGGCGATAGCTGAGGCCGCCATGCGTCGGCTCGCACTGCTACTGTGCCTGCTGCTCCCCGCGCCGCTCTGGGGCCAGATCGACCTGGCCCCCGAGCAGTCGCTAGGCAAGCGGATCATCGCCACGTCGGCCAGCGAGGCGAAGGCCTACGCCTGGCACTGCGACTCCGCGGACGTACTCGCCGAGGGCGGGCGGTGCTACATCTGGGCGCGGCCTGGCCAGCATACGCTGACCCTCATCACGGTGGCCGAGGACTACACGATCAGCCGCTACGAGCAGCCGTTTGCGGTCACGCTCGACCCCACGCCCCCTACGCCGGCGACGCTGCGGGAGCTGGTGACGGAGACTGAGGCCCGGCAGATCGCCGACTACCTGCGGGCGCTCGCTGGGCAGGTGACGCAGATTCGCGATGCGGCCCAGTTTTGGGCCGTGTGGCAACAGACATTCCCCGTCAAAGGCAACACCCGACTGGACGCGGCATTGAAGAGCAGGCTCACGCCGGCCCTGGAAGCGAAGAAAGGTCTGTCGACGGCTCTCCTGACACTGGCCAATGAGTTCGCTGAGCCGCTGCCAGACCCGCAGCCTCTACCAGATAATGTTGCTCCCATTCCAGAGCCTGGACTGAACATCCTCATCGTCGAGGAGACGGCCGACCGGCTGAAACTCCCCGAGGGTCAGCGGGACATCATCACCGGCACCGAATGGCGGACCCGCTGGATGGCGAAGGGCGGCGAAGTGCGGATGCGGGACCCATCGGACACGCACCCGAACGACGCGGCCAAGTGGAACCGCGCGATGGAACGCCCCCGCGCCGGCCTGCCGTGGGTCATCATCTCCAACGGCACCACCGGCTACGAAGGCCCGCTCCCCGCCTCACTCGCCGAGTGGGACGCACTCCTGGCCAGGTACGGAGGCTGACCATGTTTGTATCCGAGGATCGTGGCTGGCTGCGAATCGACGATGAATCTGCCTCTGATTTTGCCGAGCGGCGAGCGGAGCGCGGTGAATTGGTGCTGGGCACCGGCTACGTGCCCCGCGACTACGACAGCGACCCGCAGGCCGGTTACGTGTGTGCGTCCCCCTCGCGGGCGCCGAAAGTACCGCGCAGCGAGTGGGTCGAACGTATCAAGGAGCGTCAGGAAAAGCGCCAGCGGGGTATCGACCTGCTGGACGCGATGGCCGTCCCGCGGCTCAATCAGGGGAATACGTCGAGCTGCTGGATACAGACGGTGACGCAAAACATGCACATGAGCATGGCTCAATCTGGCGGACCCATCATCCCGCTCTCGCCCGCCTTCGGCAGTGCTCTGATTAAAGGTTTCAGGGACGTGGGTGGCAACTGCTCCGAGGCGGCCCAGTGGATACACGAAAATGGTCTCTGCGACCAAACCCTATGGCCACCCAATGCCAACACGAGCCGCAACTACAACACGCCTGAGGCCGGGGAAAACGCACTAAGGCATCGGATACTGGAGTACGACGACCTCACGCCGAAGTCGTTCGACGAGATGTTTGACGAGCTATTCGCCGGGTTGTTCGTCTCTTACGGCAACTACACGATGAGTCATGCCGTGCTGGCCATCGACCCAATGGTAGATGCCAAAGGAAACTTCGGCGTACTCACCCTCAACAGTGGCCTCTATCGTGGTCCAGATGGACTGACGCAATTCTTTGGCAGTCGCTCCCGGCCCGATGACGCGATCGCGGTGCGAACCATCACCATCGACAGCGTGGTGCCGAGATGACCGCCCTCCTGATTGCCGCCGTGCTCACCTGTGGTCAGTATGACGCCGACATCGCGATTGCCATCGCGATCCACACCCCGCAACCGGCGCCGCAGAGCGTCGTGGTTGAGCCACCGACCCGGCTGGTGACAAAATACCGGCTCGTGCGGGTCAAGCGGTGCATCAACGGGCGGTGCTCCTGGGTGTTCGAGCGGCGACCCTATACAGAGCGGGTGCCGAGCACTTCGACCAATACCAGCGGCTACCCGCTCCGGCCCAGCTCCACCTGGTGGACCGGTTGCACGTCGTGGCGGCATTTAACAACCGGCAAACACGCGGGCTTGTTTGACCAAACCTGGCTGCGGTCGCTCTCCTGGGCCGAGCTCCAGTCCCTGCACAGTGATCACCATACCGGCCGGGTCCAGTGGGACCGGGTTATTCGCCCCTAACCCTGTAGGAGATTTGCGATGCGTTTTTTCGTTGTTGGCTTGGCTCTCTTGCTGGCCCTGGTTGTGCTGCTTGTGACCGGCGACGTGGCCACCGCGCAAGGTTCCTACGGTTCGCTTGGCGGATACGGCTCTTATGGCAGGAGCGGCGTCCTACGCGACGGTGATGGGTACTTACTGCCCCGCCGTGACATCCGCCTCGCCAGGCGTGAGGCCCGGCAAGCAGACCGTGCCGCGCGGTGGCGAGCCGCGGGCGGCTACGATTCCGCTGGGTCGACCAGCTATGAGGCGCCGGCACCCGCTGAGGCTGAACCGGCGGTGAGCTACTGCGCACCAGTGGCCGAGCCGCTCACCGTGATTGAGGATTGCCCGACTGGGATCTGTCCGCGGCGGCAGTTCCTGCTGGGGGGTAAGCGCCGGCGCGCGATTTTCAATTGATTGGTTACGCCGGGGCGGACTGCGATGGCAGCCGCCCCCATGCTTTGATTCGCCAGACGACTAGACGACCAGACGGAAGCACACCGATGGCAGAAGCGAGAATAACCAGTGCGATGGCAATGCTGCTCGCGCTGACACTGCCGGGCATCTCGACCGAGCACCTCTTCGCCTGCCTGTGCGGCTTCGCCGGCACGATGGGTCAAGGGGCCTACCAGTTTCTTACCTACGACAAGCTCAAGCCAACAATCAAGGTTATCATTGGCGACATGATCGTGAGCGGGGCCTGCGGCTGGGGGGTGTACGCCCTGGGCGGTGAAATCAGCCAGGCAACGGTGTTCATGGCGTTTTGGGCCGGGGCCGGGGCTAGCCTCGCGTTTTGGTCACTCGTGAAAAAGTTCCGGCCTGCCTGGCTGCGGCCTGAAAACGGTGGGGAGCACCAATAATGCAAGTCACCGCGCGACAATGGTACGGTTTGAGGTTGTTCCTGATTGCCGGGTTCCTGGCGGCCTGCTGTGCCTTCGGGGTGATGCTGATAAAGCAGCAGGAGGCCGAGAAGAAGTTGCTGCGCAAGGTTGATCGCATCGAGGATCGGCAGGACGCAACGACCGATGAGGTGACGATCCTCAAGGCGGAAGTGGAGGGGCAGGAATGAACGCTCTGCGTAGCCTACTCTTGTGGTTGCTGCTGTGTCTGCCGACGTTCGCCGCGCAAGACTTTATTTGCGTGATGAACGACGGCGACGGCGGCAAGACGAGAGGCCCGTGGTACATCACAGCCGAGCCGACCAGCGATGGCAAGTGGCCCGCCCGTGACTGGCCGGCGATGTTCGCCGAGTTGCAAAAGTACGAGCGTGTCATCTTCCATTTGCCCGGTGGCAACTGGACAAGCCCCATGCAGTTGCGGACATTCACGCAGCTTTCCGAGTACGCTCGCCAGCACCCGGAAGACAAAGACGCGCAAGTGGCCAGCGACTGGAACGCATTTACCTACGGTTGCAGTCAGCGTCACAGCGCCGGCCTGTGGACCGGGGTGTACGTCGGTGGCTCTAGCACGATGCCCCGCCTGCCGGGTGAGACCGCAAAGCAGTGGGCACAGCGGGCACTCATCGAACTGCGGCCAGCCATCGCGGGTCGGGTAAACTTTATCTGCTTCGACGCTGAGCTTAACGTCGGCGACCGGGAGGGGATGCGGGAACTCATCACGCTGCTCAAAAAGCGCGGCGTGGAAGTGGCTATAGAGCCATGCACCTATGCCGACTACTGGCCGTACTACGGGTTGTCGGCCATGCTCACTGACCGCTTTTGGTACTCGAACGAATTTTCCGCGAAGGACCGCACCACCCTAAATCTACCCGGTGGGGGCGACTCGCGGTGGGACACTGGGAGCCATGTGGATAGACCGCTGCGGCATGTCAAGTTGCAACCCCGCGTCTATCGGATTGTTGACCCGCACAACACCGACAAACAAAGGATGTTCAACCGCGTCCGCAACGACGGGGCTGTGCCGTGCGTGATGTATTTGGACCTCCATTACGGCAAGGTGGACCCGGTGCGGAAGCTGGCCGACATGGCGGACGTTGCCAACCGCTGCATCTGGGAGACGCCGATGGTATTCGACCCAGCGACCGAGACACGCGAGGCCGACTGGCAGACGGCGGTACTCAACAAAGAGTTGTTGCGGTATGACTTCACAGGGACGACGTTCGCCACGGAGCACAAGAACGTCGGCCATGAGGCAGGCTGGGCCTACAGCGTGCCGTGTACGCTGCTCTCAGAGACCCATGCGATTGCCGGTGACCATAATGTGCCGCCGCTTGGTGCGACCTGCTACTGGCGGACGCAGCTAGGCAAAATCTACTCGGCGAAGGTGGTCACGCGGTACATCCTGCCCACCCGCTGCTACCTGCTGAAGTTCGACCACGATCCATCGCCCGAACTTCCCCGCTATCCCATTGTCGATGACGCTTCGCTGGTTAAGTACGTCGGCAGTCCGAACGCGATGGCATGGCATCAGTATCAAGATGGCAGACTAAGATTGCGGCGATTTACCCGGCTGACCAGTATCCAGATCGTCCACGAGGATACGAGTTGGCAGAACAACCTTACCCAGGGGAGCGGCAGGCCGGCGTGGGTGGCGCTCAACACGGGCGAACTGGTGATTAGCGGGATACTCTGCACGACCATCAGCGACAACCGCATCAGTGCCGACGCGGGTGTGATTCGCTCATTGCTTGCTGAGCATGGCGAGACCTTGCAGGTCGTGGCCCTCCCGGAGGTCAAGCCGTGAGCGAGATCGGTTTCAAGCAGTGCCGGACGTGTCATTTCACGAAACCGTTGCGGGCATTCCCGAAGCATCGGGGGGAGAACTACCCCGACGGGTACGAAAACCACTGCAAGGCGTGTCAGCGGCCGCGCGTGCGGGCCCGCGAGGCCAGAAGGGCAAAGAATCGTGCGTAGGAAATATCAAGCGTTGTGGTCGCGCTGCTGCGAGGTGGCGTCTTGGCCGGCTGGCCCCCGCCCCTCTCTGCACTGGGGGCCAGCCATTTTTCTCATGCTCATGCTGGCGGTGTCGGCGAGTGCCCAGCTCCCTGAGTACCTGGGCGAGACGCACGTCCAGGCGGCGCTCGTCTACATGCGACCCAACGCCAGTCGGGCCGCTGTCTACTTCGACAAGGGATTCGGGACCTATCCCTTGACGCTGACCAGTACAACCAACTGGAAGCTCACCGTAGGCGAGAATCCCTACAAGTACGCGATCTATCGCATCCGCGATGGCGGCGAGCTCGGCGACGATTATTGGGTGACGGAGACAGCCGCTTGGACGGCGTATCAATCGAGCAAGGACCTCGCCACGCTCAAGGCGGTAAGCTGGCAATTCTCTCAGTTCTCGCTCACCAGCGATTACGTTCTGCCCGACTTCGTGATGCCGGTCGCCTGGGAAGAGCGCACGGCAGGCTTGCTCGTGGGTCACACCCTCGGCAACACACTGCTCGCAGTGCGTAGGCCCGACAATAGCTGGGAATGGACCGTGCGGGGGACGCAAGGGACAAGCGTCTGGCAGTCGGCACCCACCAAAGAGCAGGCGCAGGCGGCTGCTCAGAGTTTTTTCGGGGGTTAAAGCCGAGCATGGCGGCGTTTACGTCAACACAATCGGGCAACTGGAGCGACACGGCAACGTGGGGCGGGAGTGGTCCGCCCGGCGATGGTGACACAGCTATTATCGCCACGGGTCACACGGTGACGGTGACGGGTGACGTGGCGGTGGGTAGCAATGCGTCAGCGGTCGGCGATGCTGTCGAAATTCAGGCGACGGACGGCAGCACGTTTGGCAAGCTGGTGGTGAATGATGGCGTGACACTCACGCTCAAGGGCACCGATCACACGGCCAACACGCTCATGGAGATTGACCGCTACGCGTTGTTCGAGCCGCAACCTGGGGCGATCATCGTCGGCGATGTGGGGAGTGATTTTGATTCGTCGATCCGCAATAAAGGCCGCCTTGAGGCAATCGGCACCCTAGCGAAACCGATCACGTTTACCGTGCCGACCGCGAACCGGAATTGGGGTTCTTCGATAGCCGGTCAATCGCTCACCTGTGCACCGTGGGACAAGCCCAATAATATCGCGACTGCTCTGTTGGGCAGCCCCCATCTTGCCAATGCGGCTGGTACTGGGTTGGGGTCGCTGGGCGACACAAGTTTGGTAATCAACTCCTCAAGTGCGAGCCTGACGACTGAGGTAGCGTTAGGCTCTTACAATGACCCGGCGGTCAACGTGGACGCAAGCGGCAAGTATGCCGTCGATTACGACATGGGGGTGATTTACTTCTATACCAGCACATTCACCGGGATGTCGCTCAATGTCGATTATGACAAGCTCGACCTGACGGCGGCTAACTGGCGTGGCTGGGGGATCGTGAGTGATGGGGCGCAGACTGGAAACACCTGCCTGCTCGATCATTGTGAATTCAATTATCTGGGTGCGGTCGGCAATGGACTGCTCGATGGATCAGCGCGGCGGTCTGCCCCCGTGAATTTAGAAGGGCACCAGACAGCAGCAGCCGGCGACAGTACGCGACTGGCCTATGTTAAGAACAGCACTTTTGCTCACGGTCTGCGGTATGTCCACATTGACGGATGCATGGGCACTGCGGGCGATCCATTGCTGATCACGGGCAATGACTTCAACGAGCAGGCCGGCGGCACGATCTGGGATGGGCTGTCGCACTATGCTGGGGCCGCCTGCGATTACGTCAAGATTGACAGCAACACGATGTCGACGCGTGGCACGTTTGTTGACCTGGCGAACATGAGCGGCGACAGTGATCACCTGGAGCTGAGTAATAATACGGGCACGTGCGGCATTGCCTTTATTGCTGGCGGCGGAACGGGCGGGCGGACAGAGTATCTCGCCCCCAATTTGGCGGTGGCCTACGGCACAACGCCCAATTTGCATGTTCACGACAATGTCATCTATGGAATCGGTGGGACGGTCGACGCTCGCTTCATTTGTGTGTCGGGCAAGAGCACTGGCGGGGCAGTGTTCGAGGACAACGAGATTTATCGTTGCCATAGACTAGGGCATCTACTGGGGTCATACGTCACGTTTCGCCGTAATATTTTTGGCTATGCGTATCACCACGGATTCACTGGCTCGCAAATTGATGACATTTTTGTCCGCGATCTGGCCTGGGAGAACAACCTGTTTCTTGATGACGGCGCAAGTGCGACGGCTGCCATTGGGCTAGGCTATAACCACCGCACGACTATGGCCAATGTCCGCATCGCGAACAACACGTGCATAGGCTGGACAGAGGGGCTGGTGGACTTCTCCGACCGCAGCGACAATAACGGGCCTAGTACTACGGTTAATGTGTCGGTTGTCAACAATCTGATTAGCGGCGGCAGTTACGCCTTCACAAATTACAGTTCGGCGACAATCCCGCAAACCCTGCACGTGGTGGAGTGCGACTACAACCTGTGCAACGGTCAAGCGACAGCCTACGCCCGCAACCACGACAATACGGCCAACGCCACCGGGTTTCATCGCTCGGGGGCCAAGTACAACCGCGAGACGACGACTCGGAATTTGGATTTTGTCGCCCTGTTCGACGCAAGCTACACAACAAACCAAACGGGCAGAACGCTCACGCACACGGTCAACACCTTGGGGCAGGATCACACGCTGACGTGGGGTGGCGGCTCACCAGTCCAGTTGATCTACGATTACGGAACCAGTGCGGGGGCGGGAACGCGCACGGTCGCTGTCAGCGGCAAGACCGATTGGATAACTAACCGCAACAGCGTGCGGACAAGCTATCTCTGGGTCGTCAGCGGCACGGGTGCGGGGCAAGTAATACCGATACTATGGACTTCCACGGCGGTGGCCTATGCGGCGACTGTGGCCGCTGGCGGGTCGGGTTACACGGTGGGGCAGTATATCCGCAGTACCAGCGGCACAGTCGACACGCCGGCCGCTCATGCGGTTTTTGAGATCACAAGCGTTAGCAGCGGAGCGGTCACGGGCGTGCGGTTGGTCAGTGGCGGCGGCTACACAAGCGCGCCAACAAATCCAGTCAGCACGACGCGGATCACGGGCGTGGCCGGTGGGAGTTGCACGCTTAATCTCTCGACCGCCCCCGGTTTACTGCTCGCTTATGACCTGACGACCGATCTCGATAATACGTCCGTGGTGGCCATTGTTCAGGGCGGCGTGCAACTGGAGGACGGATCCGGTGGGACAGTACAGGCGGGACTCGATCTCGTCAATCAGTCGATGGGGACCACGACGCAGAGCGACACAGGCATTGAGGTATCGGTCGACAACACGCTTTATAGTGCGCCGTCTTTTGTCGCAGCCGGTGCAATCCCGGATTATTACCAACTGCAGAGCGGCTCGCCGGCCATTGACGCGGGGACATCAGACGATGCGGCAGATGCCGATTACTGGGGCACGAGCCGACCAGCCGGGAGCGGCGACGATCTAGGCTTTCACGAATTTAGTAGCGGCTTTCAACCCGCCTGGGCAATTAACTCTAACCAATAGTAAACTACTATGTTCAGGAAAAACGTTGCTTCGCAAGTCGTCGGGGCCCAGATGGTCACAGCGGCGAACGGTTCCGCCTTTACCGGGGCGGTCACCTGCTACGTGACAGGCGATGGTGGCACACAGGCGGCGGGCTCAGTGGGTAGTGGGGCCTGCACCCACGAGGGCAACGGCTATCACACCTACGTACCAGCGCAGGCCGAGACGAACTACGAGACGGTCGCCTATACCTTCGTCGGTACGGGGGCGATCCCGGTCACAGTGCAGTTGTTCCCCGACACGCTCAAGGCGGACCTCGCCACGGTGGACAGCAACGTCGATGCGATCCTTGACGACACAGGCACCAGCGGTGTGCTGGTCAACGCTATCGCCAACAATGCAATTACGGCAAGCGCGATCGCCAACGGGGCTATCACCGATGCCAAGTTTGGCACGACCCCGCTGACTGCGGGTGTTATTGCCGACGCGGTCGTTGCCGGGTTTGGTGAGTCGGGTCTGGGCAGCAATATCGAGGACACCTACACCCTGGTGAGCAGCACGGGGGTCGTCGTGGCAGCAGCATCAAAGACTGGTTATGCGTTATCTGCAACAGGTTTGGATGCTGTTATTCCGCCCGACCCGGCATCCATCCCAGTGCCCGGCACGTCCAACCTCAAGACGTGGATCGGCTACGTGGGGGCCTGGATGGTCAACGAGGTGGATGCCACAGGCAGCGCGGTTAAGCTCCGCAACAGTGCCGACAATGCCGATCTGGCAACCCACACAGTCAGTGATGACGGGACCACGTTCGTTAGCAGTGAGCCCAGTTAATGGCGATTGATACCCGCGACAAGCGAGCGAGCGCGATTGCCTCCCGGCGGCTGCCGTGGATGCGGCGGTTTGCGTTTGCGCCTGATGGCTCACTCACGCAGCCCGATCGGCAGCACCTGGGCTACGCCTACCGCGGCATCGCGGCTAGCGGCGAGTCACCGGTGACCATCGCCGATCTATCTGGGGTGACAAACCGGCGTGTCTACGATGTGCCATTAGCAATGGGCACAGTGAGCAGTGACGGCGAGGTCGAAACTTACCTTAATGCACGCTCGCTCAATCCTGAGCTAGATGATTTCCACTGGTCGGCTTTGAGTGTGGCTACGCACTTCTGGGACACGGACCAGGCACCGGACGCTTACCAGTACACGCACAGCGTGCCCGTGACGCTCATCAGTGACTCGTGGGGGATCGTGGCCGATCACAACTATCCCCGGACGTTCGTGACCCCCGACGCGCCGGCCCGCGTGTGGTTTCGCGGGCCTGATGGCACGTTGGTCATCGGGACAGTGGCAACCGAGGTCGGTAGTGAGATTATCCTAACCAGCTCAAAAGCCCGGCTGATTCAGTTCACGGCGCCGTTGTCGGGCTCGCTGGCAAGACTGCCGATTGTCAATGATGCCAGTCTAGAAGCCTACGCGGCGGCGAACGGTAAGGCGTGGCTATTTTATCAGGACCTGACACTCAAGCTGCGGGAGCTGGTTTCCCTGCCGATCCTCAGCGGGATACACTACAGCTACCATGCTGACAGCGACTGGGACGGAGGCACTATCACGCAGGGGTCGAGCCGCCCGGCTGTCGTACCGCTCTCCAACGGCACGCTGGTGCTGATCGGGACAATGATTTCGGCGGATCATATTTGCCGCCTATCAGCTGACATTGCCCAGATACAAGCGGCCCTGGCGGAGACCGGTGAAAGTGCCACGACGATGGACCTGCCCGGCTATGAGTCAGGCAGTGCGATAAACATTCGTGCGAGGGCCCGCAGCACTCGCACACGTTCACGGAGTTAAACGATGGCCGTACAAGAAACATCCTACTACACAACTGGCTATGCTCTGTACCTGATGGTCTATCGCAGCGACCCTGCCAACGGAGCGTTTCAGGTATATGACAACACCGACGATTTCTTCGAGGCATTCAGTGGCAGCGGGTATAGTGATTACCCCATCACTGCGACCGAGCTTAGCACATCAGGGCTCTACGTGGCCACTATCCCCGAGGAGCTGCTGGTCGCTGGGGCGGCCTACACGTTTGAGTGGCGGCGGCGAGTCGGGGCCAGCCCGGCCCTGACCGACCCTCGCACTGAGGCCTACGACGTGATGTATGACGCCACGATCATGCGGTTCGTACCGTTGGTGCCTAGTTCTGCGCGGTTAGATACGCGGCTAACGACGGCGCGGGCGGCGAACTTGGACAACCTGGACGCGGCAATTTCCGACGTCAATGACAATGCGACCGCAGCGGCGACCAGTGCAGCGAGCGTTGATGGAAAGCTGACTAACGCCCGAGCGCTTAAGCTCGACAACCTGGAGACCACCCCAGACACACGCGACCTAGCGCCCACCGACCATACCTGGACACTACGCAGGAGCGGGACGGGGACATGGCGCTCAACCAATAAGTGCGTGGTATCACCTGGGGATACGGTACGCATAGCCTGGGACTGCACACCACCTGGCATACTACCTGGGGGCACAGTGATATCCACGCAGGGCACGCCTACGTTGGTTGACCCCAGTGACGACATCACCATCACAGCCATAGGTCACGATGCTACTCACGCCAAGGTAGAGATCGCTGTAGCGGCTGATGCGGCAGCGGGTACGCATTGGATCAAGACTGCGGTGACGCCTGACGGGGCGAGCGGGCCGAAGTACGTCTATGGGGAGGTGGAAGTACAGGCGGAACCGTAAGGATGCATGTATGCGTAACAGTAGCAATACAAAGCACTTAGGGTGTATTTTCCAAGGTACTTCCTAGCCCTATTTTTAAGGCTCGATTTTCCCGCCTGCGCGCCTCGTAGAGAAAGTCCGTCCGTCCATGAAGATACGCGACAGAATCAAGGATTTTCGCCGAGTTCCGGCCAGCCAGTTGCTCCCCAATCCCCGGAATTGGCGGACGCACCCGCAGGCCCAACAGGACGCCCTACGTGGGGTTTTGTCCGAGATTGGCTATGCGGACGCCCTGCTCGCCAGGGAGCTACCAGACGGGCAGCTAATGCTTGTGGACGGGCACCTGCGGGCCGAGGTGACGCCGGACGTTGAGGTGCCGGTATTGGTGCTAGATATCGACGAGGCGGAGGCCGCTAAGGTGCTGGCCACGTTGGACCCGTTGGCCGCTATGGCGGAGGCGGACGCGGTGAAACTGGACGAGCTACTCAGGGACATCGACACCGGCAGCGAGGCCTTGCAGGGGATGTTGGCCGAATTGGCGAAGGATGCCGGGCTCTACAAGACGCCGGAGATTACCGAGGACGAAGTGCCAGAGCCGCCGGCGGAGCCGATTACCAAGCCGGGCGACCTGTGGCTGCTGGGGGAGCATCGGTTGTTGTGTGGGGACTCGACGAGGGCTGAGGATGTCGTGGTACTGCTGGAGGGCGAGCGGGCGGTATGTATCTTCACCGACCCACCTTACGGCGTGTCAATTGGGGCCAAGAACCGCATGTTAAATTCCTTCCAGCCTTCTGGAAGGAATTTAACAGACATTGCAGATGACGACCTCCCGCCCGACAAGTTGGAGCAAATGCTCTTGCCCGCGTTCGTGAATATTCGCGAGCTGGTGATGGCGGACGATTGCACGTTGTTCGTGTCTGCGCCACAAGGAGGGGAACTGGGCATGATGATGATGATGATGATGCAAAAGGCGGGCCTAAAGGCTCGCCATGTGCTCATCTGGAAGAAGAACCAGCCGACCTTCTCGATGGGCCGACTGGACTATGACTATCAACACGAGCCAATCTTATTGACGTGGGGCAAGCGACATAAACGGCCGATGCTCGGCAAGCACAGATTCTCAGTTTGGGAGATCGATCGCGAGCGGCGATGTGCGGAACACCCCACGATGAAGCCGGTTGCGTTGTACGCCAATGCCTACCTCAACAACAGCGACCAGGGCGACAATGTGTTCGACGCCTACAGCGGCAGCGGAACGATGTTTGTGGCTGCGGAACAGGTGGGCCGGCGGGCGTTTGGTTTGGAAATCTCTCCCGCCTACTGTGACGTAGCGGTACAGCGCTGGGAGAACCTCACCGGCAAGAAGGCACAACTCGCCGAGCAGGCAATGGCAGGTTGATGGCGAACGTAGCAGAAGTCAAGCAGAAGGCCCTCGCACTCCGCAAGACGCTTGCGGAGCTTGACCGCATCGTTGGCAAGACCGGCAACCGCTCCGTAGACGCACAGCGGAAGGCTGACGCACGGGCGGCGACGCGCGACCTTACGATACCACTGGACGGCATCGACTGGGAGCGGCGACATGCCTGCGAGGCCGATGATGAACGCTGGCTGCTGACCTATGCCCCGGATGTGTTCTACAACCCGTTTACCGGCCACCAGAAGCGGATAATTGCCGACTGTGCCGAGACGCTGCGGTATGGGACGCAGAAGTGCAAGGCCGCGCCCCGTGGTGATGGCAAGTCGTCCATCGTCAAGTATCTGGCGCTTAAGTACGCACTCACCCGGCAGGTGCGATTCCCGCTGATTATCGCGGCGACCAGCTCGAAGGCGAAGAAAATACTTAGCTCGCTAAAACGTCGGCTGGCTTCGCGGGCCGATACGCCATTCGGCCAGGACTACCCGCTGGAGTGCCACGTCGCCAGGTACGTTGACCCGTGGCCATCGCGGGCGCGGAACGTCACGGCGAACGGCGGGCGGGCTGTGCATGTCGAGTGGGGTGCCGACTCTATCATCATCCCGACATGGGAGGACGAGGAACAGCTAGGGCCGATCCTTCTTTCGCTCGGGGTAACGTCCGACGATTTGCAGGGGTGCAACATCTACGACCAGCGGCCCGACTTTGTGATGCTCGATGACCTCGACAGCCGGGACTCGCTGGCCTCTGAGGATGGCGTAGTCGCCGGCAAGATCGAGGAGACGGTAGACAAGTCCATCGCCGGCCTCGGTGGGCAGGGACGGCGGCTGGGCAAGTTCATGCTCTGCACGATAACCAGCCGGGACTCAGCGGCCTACAAGTATTCGGACCCGCAGCAGAAGCCGTCATGGAGTGGCGAGCGGATCGCGGCTATCGCGGCATGGCCAGAGCGTAAGGATTTGTGGGACGAATACATAGCACTACGGGCCAACGGGCAGCAGGCCGTCGATGCTGATGGCCAACCTATTGACGTGTTCGGACGCGAGGCCCATCGGTTCTACCTGGCCAACCGCGAGGCGATGGACGCCGGGGCGGTACTCGCCAACCCGTACAACTTCGACGCGGCCATTCTGCCGGACGGGTCACAAAAACAGATAAGCGCACTCCAGCGGTGCTATGACTACATTGCCGACGAGGGGCTGAATAGCTTTCTCACGGAGCACCAGAATGACCCGCCAGAGGACGAGGGGGTTTCCGAGTCGGGTATCAACGTGCGACTCGTACAGACGCAGACGTGCGGGTGCGAGCAGGGGGTTGTGCCGGTTGGCTGCACGGTGCTGACGCATGGCGTTGACGTCGGCAAGTTCTGGCTCCATTGGGTGGTGCGGGCGTTTAAGCCGGACGGCACAGGGTACACCATCGACTACGGGCGGCAGAACGTCTACGAGACGAAGTATTCCAGTGACGAAGGGCTGGATAGGGCTATTCGGCGCGAGGTGTTGCGGCGGGTTGCTGAGTTCCGCGATACACCCTACGCGCAGCAGTTCCGCGAGTCACTGACGCTAGTGGACTCTGGCTACCGCACCGAGGCGGTGTATGCCGCCTGCCGCGAGGCGGGGGTAGGCGTCATGCCGATAAAGGGCATCGGCCAGTCGGCAGGCGTGGCTGAGCGGGGCCGCTTTGCTGACGTAATGCGACGCACGAGGGACAAGGCGGCCGTTTGCGATGGGGTCTACACAAGCATTATCCGCGAGCCAAAGCAGCCGGCTATCAAGCTGGTGTGCGCATTCGCCGACCAGTGGAAGGCATGGGAACATGATCGCTGGATGACGGCCCGCGACAAGCCCGGTTGTATGTTTCTCTACGGGGAACTGCCGGAGGACGGGCGGGCGCTCAATATCGACCAGCGGGCACACGGGCACTATGCACACCACATCTGCGCGGAGGTTGAGGTTGAGGATGTGGTGAAGGGCGGCATTGTGCGGCGCTGGGCCAATAAGAACAAGGAAAACCACTGGCTCGACGCGAGTTATTATGCCGACGTGGCGGCGGCCATGCAGGGCATCCGGTTGTTGGGCGAGAGCAAGGTTGTGTCTACGCCGCCGAGCGAGCGACCGAGCGCGCGGGCACTGGCGGGGAAATAAGCAATGATCCCACCACATGAACGACCGAGCGCGCAGGAGTTGGCAGGCGGCGAGCCGTCGATGCAGATTGCCGGCAAGCCCGCTGATGTCTGCCCATACTGCGGCGCTGGGATGTTTGCCACCGGCACGCGGCAGGGCGAGTCGGTGACGTTCCGCTACGTGGCGTGCCGGAATCCCAACTGCGGCAAGCGTTTTGTGAGCAAGCAAACACAGGCAACGCTGGTGAGAGAGATACGCCACATACCGTCCACATCTGGAGAGGATGCTTTGTCGATTTATAGCGAGGTGGGATAAGATAGGGTTGGACGAATAACTAGGGGCCGCGCATGAGCGGCCTGCGTTTCAGCAGGGACGGCCATCCCTTTGAGATGCGTAAACATCGAGCCTTTTACGGGGCGCGCATGAGCGTGCCCCGTTTTCTTTTGGCTCGGTATGTCACTGTTCACTACCGCCGACCGGGACGCCGTTAAAGCGGCCTATGTTGCCGCGCTCACCAGCGGCTATGCCTCGGTCTCCATCGCGGGCGAAACCGTCACGTCCCACAACCCAGACGTGTTCGCCAAGCTTCTCGACCGCATCCAGGCGGACCTGGCAGGCAGCAGCAACAGTTGCGGCATCCGCATCAGGCAGGGAGTGCCGGGAGGGTGCGGCTGATGGGTCTACTCTCATTGATGTTCGGGCGTAAGACGCAGCCGCCGATTGACCTCGACGCGCTGGCCTCTGCCATCGCGCGGATACGCGGCAGCTACGACGCGGCCCGCAACGGCGACGAATACAAAAACATCTGGGCCAATGCGGACGCCTACGACGCCGACTCAGCTCACTCGCGCGAAGTCCGCCAGACGCTCGTACAGCGATCCCGCTACGAGATAAACAATAACGGCTTCTCTGACGGCATCGCCCAGACCTACGCCACGGATGTCGTGGGGACCGGCCCGACGCTGCGGATGCAGACCACTTCGCCAGGCTTCAACCAGATGGTTGAGCTTCAGTGGAACCTCTGGTGCAAGGCCGTGCAGTTCCGCCGCAAGTTGTGGTGTCAGGCCCATGCCAAGCACTCGGACGGTGAATCAATCGCGGTGATGCGTCGCAACGCCCGCCTGCCGCATCCGGTGCAAATAGACCTCGTGCTGTACGAGACGGAGCAGTGCCAGACGCCATACCTGCCGTTTGGCGTGGATGGCTTTATCGACGGCATCCGGTTCGACGCCTACGGCAACCCCGAGACCTACGACATCCTACGTCACCACCCCGGCACGGTGAGCAGTCTCATCGACCTGGAGCCGGAGCGCGTCCCCGCTGACCGCGTGCTGCACTGGTTCAAGATGCGGCGGCCCGGTCAGCATCGCGGAGTGCCGGAGTGCGCGTCCACTCTCAACCTGGGTGCGGCAGCCAGGCGCTGGCGTGAATCAAATCTAGCGGCGGCCGACATGGCGGCGGACTGGTCGCTGGTCGTCAAAACCCAGCAGTCACCGGACGAAGCGGACGCGGTGAAGCCATTCAGCACGATGGATGTCGCCAAGCGGCAGATGGCGTTCCTGCCGACCGGGTGGGAAGCGGACCAACTGAAAGCCGAGTTTCCCACGGCGAGCTATGAGGCGTTTCATAAGACGCTCATCAACGAGCAGGGTCGGCCCAAGTCGATGCCGCTCAACAAGTCGATGTGCAACTCGGCGGACTACAACTACGCCTCTGGTCGGTTGGACCATCAAACCTATTACGCCACGCTCGACGTGGACCGCGCCGACTGCAACGACCTCGTACTAGACAAGATTTTTTCGCTGTGGTTCGACATGGCAATTAAGTCGTTCGGCTGGCTAGGTGGTTTGCCCGACGCCGTAAGCCCGCTGGCGAAACTCCACTCGTGGGACTGGCCAAAACACAAGGTGGCTGACATCCAGGCGGAAGCGGAAGCCAGCCAGACCAAACTTCAGAGTGGGCAGATTGGCATACACCGCCTCTACAGCGAAGCCGGCCTGGACCTTGAGGACGAGATTCCGGCGATGGCTCAGTCCTTCGGCGTGGATGAAACCGAGATTCGCAAGCGGCTTCTCGACATTTGCCTGCCAGCTACGGCAGCTCCCCCGCAGCAGCCCGCCACTCCTCCGGCGGCTGCTGCCTCTATCCCTCGATTAAACGGGAACGCACTCAATGGGCACGAATAAAACTCCAATCATCGCCATGCTCGCCCCTGTCGAAATCAAGGCGGCGGAAGCGGCGGAAGGCGAAGAACCCAAGGGGCCGCCGACGTTTTCGGTAGTCGCCTACACGGGCGGCGCAATGAACGTCGCCGGCTATGACAAGCCGATTGTCATTGACCTTGGCGGGCTGAAGTTCGCCAAGTCCATCGTGGCCAACTTAGACCACATTCAATCGCAGCGCGTTGGGCACGTTACCGCGAAGTCGAAAGACGACGGGGTATTGACCCTCTCCGGTGTGGCATCGGCGGCAACGCCATCGCGCGATGAAGTCGTCAACAGCGCACGTGACGGCTTTGTGTGGCAGGCCAGCGTGGAGGCGTACCCAGACAAGGTGCGCGAAGTCGGAGCAGGCGAGACAGCCACCATCAACGGGCAGGAGTTCGCCGGCCCGCTCTATCACGTGCGCTACAGCACACTCTCAGGGTTCGCGTTCGTTTCGCACGGTGCGGACGACCAGACGACGGCCAAAATCGCGGCAACCGCCGCTTCTAAAAGCGAGGTAAACATGAAACCGGAATTGAAAGCGTGGATCGAGGCGATGTTGCCGGGCGTGGATGTAAGCACGCTCACCGATGAGGCAATCGCCAACCTGGAGGCCAACTATAACGGCCAGCAGAAGAAACCAGCAACACCAGAGCGCACTAAGCTCAACGAGGTGCTTGAAGCCAAGGAGCGTGAAGTCGCTCGCGTGCAGGCGATCACCGACCGCGCTGCGGCGGCCTGTGACGCTCGCCCCTACGACATCGACGCCATCAAGCGGATCGCCGCCGATGCCATCGACAACAAGTGGAGCGAGGAAAAGTTCCGCCTGGAACTGTTCGAGGCCAGCGTGCCGCCGCCCCACACTGTGATGTCATCGACGCGCATTGACAAGCGGCTCACGGATCGCGTGATTGAGGCCGCTATCTGCATGTCGGGCCGGCTGAAGGATGCCGAGAAGCACTTCACCGATCAGGAATTGCAGATGGCGAAGGATCGGTTCCGCAGCGGCATCGGCCTGAAGGAACTGTTCTGCCTGGCTGCCGAGGCCAACGGCTACAAGCCGAGCGGCTACAACGTGGACATCAACGTGCAGCGGGCCGCATTTGGGTTGCTCGCACCACGGACAATCAGCGCGGCGGGGTTCAGCACTTTCAGTCTGCCCAACACGCTCGCGGCCGGAACGAATAAGTTCCTCCGCGAAGGCTGGATGAGCGTTGACCAGACGCCCCTGCGGATCGCGGCGATTCGCCCGGTGCGTGACTTCAAAACCATTAACACCATGAGCCTCACTGGTCATCTGCAATTCGAGCAGGTTGGCCCCGGTGGCGAGTTGAAGCATGGGACGTTGGGCGAGGAAACGTACACCAACAAGGCTGATACCTACGGGATCATCCTGGCGGTGACGCGCACCGACATCATCAACGATGACCTCGGCGCGCTGACGGCGGTTCCGCGTCGGATCGGTCGTGGTGGCATGTTGAAGCTCAACGACATCTTCTGGACTGAGTTTCTCAACAACTCCACCTTCTTCACGACGGCACGCGGGAACGCCAATGAAGCAGTGGCCGACATGACGGCCGGCGGACTGGCGGCGACTGAAACGATCTTCATGAACCAGACCGACCCGGATGGCAAGCCGCTCGGTGTGCAGCCGGCCATTCTCCTGGTGCCGACCGCGCTGAAGGCCGCAGCCACCACGCTGATGACCTCGGAGCGGATGATCGACGGCACGGCGACCGGCACGCAGGGCGACGGCAACATCTGGCGGGATCGGTTCCGCGTCGAGAGTTCGCCCTACATGTCGAACTCGTCCTACACCGGCTACAGTGCGCAAGCCTGGTACATGCTGGCCGACCCGAGCGAGATTCCCGTCATCGAGATCGCGGCACTCAACGGCAACGTGGAGCCCACGGTGGAAACGGCTGACGCCGATTTCAACGTGCTCGGCGTGCAGATGCGTGGCTACAGCGATGTCGGCGTGAATCTGCAAGAGTACCGCGGCGGCGTGCGTGCTGACGGAAATGCGTCCTGATAACGCGAGACAATGATGAAAGTTAGAGTGCTCCGAAATCTGGGCGAAGGTTGGCCGGCTTTGAAAGAAGGCGAAACGGCCGACGTGGCGGACAAGATCGGTGAGGCGCTGGTGAGCCAGTGCCTTGCCGAGGTAGTCCCGATTGAGGCTGTGCCACCTCCGCCCATCGTGGCTATCCCAACTCCGAAACCTGAGCCGGAACCGGCCCAGCAACCCAAGGCTCCGGCCCGTAAGCATAAGGAAAAATAACTATGGCTCATTCCTGCAAATATCGCCAACTTGGCGATAACCTCGACCACACGCCCAACTCGGCGGTAACTGCCGGCGATGTCGTGCTCATTGGCAGCACGGTTGTCACCATCGCTATTGAGGACATCGCGGCCAGCGCCAAGGGTGCTGTGAGCGCCCGTGGCGTCTGGAATGTCCCCAAGGACAACTCCGACGTGTCCGCTGGCGACGCCCTCTACTGGGACGCCAACGGCGACCCCTACGGCGGCACGTCCGGCACCGGCGCGTTCACTAAGACAGCGACGAGCAACGTGTTCGGCGGCATTGCCCTGGAGGCGGCGGGCGCGACCACGGGCGACGTGGACATGTTCCTCCGCAGTATCGACGGCACGACTCCCGGCGCGTTAGGCCCGGTTCCTGTGCAGACGGTGGCTGTGGGTGGCACGGCCATCGCCAACGCCAACGCTGTCCCTGGCACCGGGTTTACCCTGGTGACGGGTGCCGACGATACGGCGGCGGTGAAGCTCCCCGAGGCGGCGGCTGGGAAGCTGTGCATCATCAAGAACGCGGTGGCTAACAAAATCTTGAAGGTGTTCCCGGCCGTCAACGACACCATCAACAACACGACCGCCAACAGCGTCTACAACCAAGCGGCGGGCACCTGCCTGACCTACGTGGCCTACAACGCGGTTGACTGGTCAACGTCACCGGAAAGCTGATATGCCATCCCTGAATGAGGCCAGGCACGCGGCTTGGTCGAAGGTAAGCGCCATTGATGGCTGGCTATCAAGGTCTGAAGCGTCCGTGCTGTTCGACAAGGCAGCACGGGCGCAAGGCCCGATAGTCGAAATCGGCAGTTTCCAGGGTCGCAGTACGGCGGCCCTGGCACTCGGCGCAATGGCGGGCAGCGGTCAGCCGGTGTATGCCGTCGATAGTTTCGTCGGAGATGGAGGTCGTGCGAATTGCAGCCCCGAGATTTTGCGACGGAACCTCGACGGGGCTGGCATCAACGGATTGGTGCGGATCGTACCGAAGGCTAGCCACGAGGCGGCTGGCGAGATTCCCGAGTGCGACCTCCTGTTTGTGGACGGTGGGCACGACCTGGAGAGCGTCTCACGTGACCTGTCGCTGTATCTGCCGCGAGTTCGTGAGCGTGGGCATGTGATACTCCATGACTGCGACGACCTCCACCCAGGCGTGCTAGGTGCCATTGAGAGGCACATCCAACCCACGGAGTGGCGGACTCGGCAGCGGGCGGATTCCGCGCTGGTGTTTGAGAAGCGACCTACCGAGCAAAAGACTGTGTACCTCGGCTTTCCCGGCAGAACCTTGATGTGGTCCGCGGCGAAGGGCTTCATGCAGGCGACGCTGGGGGCGCACGAGGTGTTCGTCGATAACTCAGCCACCGGCTGGGACGACATGAACCAGCTTTGGACCAGGGGCCTCAATGCCGCAGCGAAGGGGCAGATAACCCACTTCGCCATGTTGCACAGTGACGTGTGCCCAACGGCCGGCTGGCTCGACGTGCTGGCCAATGAACTGGACGACCTCGACGCCGACATGATCTCGGTTGTGCAGGCAATCAAGGATGAACGGGGCCTGACGAGTTGCGGCGTTGGCAATCCCGATGATCCTTGGCAGGCGTTTCGTCGGTTCACCGTCAAGGAACTAATGGACATGCCGGAGACGTTTTCCATCGCGGATACGCCCCACCCGGACAAGTATTTGCTGCACAACACCGGCTGCCTGCTCATCGACCTGCGTAAGCGGCTATGGCGGCACACCGACGACGGGATACTGCGGTGTACGTTCAACTTCCCGCTCGCGGCACGACTGCAACCCGATGGGATGTTTGAGCACTTACGAGAGTCGGAGGACTGGTATTTTTCGCGGCAGGCGGCGAGCCTCGGCGCGCGGACCTACGCTACCCGCAAAGTACAGACGTGGCACGTCGGGGAGAGCGGCTACAGCAACACCGGCTATTGGGGAAAGTGGGAGCACGACGAACACACGCGGCACAGGTGGGCATCATGTCAAACCTGATGCAAAACGCGGCGGCCTGGTTGGGTGCGCAGTTGAAGGTTGCCGCCGAGCGGACGGTAGTACTGGAGTATGGCGACGACCAGAGCGAGGAACTATCCGGCTGGTGTGCGCGTCACCAATACGACGTGATGGATAACGAGGGGTTTGCTACGGCAGTGCTCGCCTACGATTGGCAGTTTCTCGCCGCGGACTTGCCCGAGGGCGTGTTCGACTACGGCCGGATCGTGGTGGTAGAGGGTGCGGACAAGTACGAGTCCATGCCCATCGGCAATCAGCCGTGGCATGAGCATCACGACAACACAGGGCAGATGGTCACGATACACACGAAGCGGATCAACTGATGGCTAAACAGGCAGTCGCAGTGCGAGTGGCGGAAGCGGTGAAGGCCCGCATCGAGGCCGGTGCCGACTCGCTCACGGAGCGCGACTACACCGTGAGGCGCAGCTACCTTGAGTATGACCTAGACCTGAACGGACTAGAGAGTGCGGCGCTGGCCGACAGCGAGAAGCTGCTGATTGATGTTGTGGCCCATTCCACGTTGCAGGAATCAGAACTCACGGCGCGCAACGTCGTCAAGTTCATCGTGCCGGTAGACATCGCCGTGCGGCGGAAGTTTGGCGACGCCGACCACGACCGCAGCACCGGGCGAATCAAGGTTGAGGAAATCGACCGCTACGTTTTGCTAGTCGAGGAGCTGCATTTAATGCTGACCTCCGCGCGGCTGGTGGCTGTCGATTTCCCATACGCCGTTTGGGACAACGACAAAGGTGGCACGCGGATTGTGGTGAATCCCGACCGCGACCACCTACGAGAGTTGCGGCAGTTTACCGGGATCGTGCGGGTGTTCCTGCGAGTGGATGAGGCGCTCAATGGTTGAGTTCGACGTAAAGATGGAACGATTCCGCGACAAGGAAACTGGCCTGCTGGTTTCTGGCCGCATGTTTAAGAACATGCGCCATGCAGCGGCGGCTGTCCGCCTTACGGCCCAGTCGTTATTCCGCGAAAGCCGGTTCGTGATGAAGCGGGTCCGTGGCAAAAACGGGCGGATGCGGAACAAGAAGGCATATATTCCCTCGCAACCGGGGCGACCGCCGGGCAGAGCCACGGGCCGACTGAAGCGCTCGATTATGTACGACGCCGACGAAGCCAACTTGACATTCTCCGTGGGACCGCGTGCTAGTGTGGCGGCGAAGGTCGGTAGGGCACATGAGTTCGGCGGGCGTTATAAGGGCGGCTCGTATGACGCGCGGCCGTTCATGCAGCCAGCACTGGAGAAAAACTTACACAGGCTGCCGAGTCAGTTCGCAGGACGAGTCGGTGGCTAGGACAAATACCACAACATCAGATACCCCACAGGGTAAGAGAGGTGTGCTATCGCTAACGTAAAAATGGGATTCGAGGGGCTGTTGTACTACGGCACGGCCGGTTCGACGGCAGCCACCCTCCTGGAGAATACCCGCGACATCACTATTACTTACGACGTGGAGCGGGGAGACACGACGGTGCGCGGCGACAGTAGCGCCGCCCCGGTGAAAACCGCCGACGTGACGGCCCGCATGGCTAACATCGAGTTCGCCATGATTAACGACATCACGGACGTGTCGTTTGCCGCGCTCAAGACTGCGGCGGCTGCTGGCACGGGTGTTGCGCTACGTGGCAAGGACTACGCCAGCGGCAAAGGACCGGACGCCGACTACACACTCAGCATGTCGCAGCCGTTGCCGCTCCAGGGCGAACAGGTCGTGACGTTCACCGCTGAGCCGTCACGCTCTTATGGCCGGGCACCCTCTAACTACGTCTGAGGTAAAGATGGCAACGGTAAACTATGACGCTTCGATTACCGGCATGGGTGCGTCGCTCGGTAGCCGTGTGAGCCGCACGGATGACGTTGGCGGCGTGTGTGACCTGACAGTACCTAAAGGCTATGCCGGCACGCTCACTACTCGCTCAGATGACAACACCGGCACGCTCACCTTGGACACGGGCCACGGGATCACCACGGGCCAGGTGTTCAGCGTGTTCTGGGCTAACGGCGCGCAGCACCGCGTCACCGCTGGCACTGTGGCGACTAACTCGGTGCCCATTGATTCTGGCGAAGGCGACAACCTACCAGCGCAGGGCACGGCTATCGTGGCAGCGCCGCGAGTAAACGCCGAAGTCTCTATCCGAGAGACAGCGACGTTCATTGCGTGTGCCATCCTGTACGACGCGGCCACGCTAACGAACGGCGGCTATGTCGAGTTTAGGAGTAGTGGCGATGACTTTGCTGGCAGTATCACGCTCACCGCGAATGGGCCGCGCGTGTTCGATGTTGTCGCCACCAATGACACCCCGCTCGGTGAGTCTGCGGACGTGGCGGAACTGTTCGTTACGCAAGGCTCCTCGGTTTACGATGGGCGGCTCGCCCTGCAATGGCTCCAAGACGCAACCACTTAACACATGAGGCTCTATAGTGGCTACTTTAACCTACAGCGCCGCAGTCTCCGGGCTTGGTGGCGTTATCTCACGTCAGGTCACGCGCGAGGCGGACGGCGGCATTACCCTGGGCGTCACCGTGCCGAAAGGATACGCCGGCACGCTTACCACCAGGACAGACAATGAGACGGGCGAACTCACCCTTGCCGCTGGGCACGCCATCACCACCGGCGCGGTGGTTGACCTCTACTGGACTGGCGGCACACGCACCGGGATCACAGTAGGCACGGTGAGCGTTAATGCGGTGCCTATCGGTGCCGATAACTCGGGTGCCGGGAGCAACCTGCCAGCCCAGGATACGGCCGTGGTGTGCAGCGTGCGCACCCCGTTTAATGTCGCCATTGACGGCGACGAGCTTTCCATACTCGGCCTTCAAATGGTCTACACGTCAGCGGCAGAGACAGCGGTGAGCCGGGCCATATTCGTCGATGCGGCGGATGATGTCATTGCCACGCTCGACCTGACGGCCAACGAGGCGCGGGTGTACGACATCGAGGCGGGTGATACCAACCCATTCACAGGCGACCCGATAACAGATGCGTTTGTCAGCAACGCTTCAAGCGATGCGGATGCCACGCTCAAGATTCTTGGACTTCAGGACGCGACCCCGTAATGCCAACTTTTCGTGACAACAAGGACCGCGAATGGGACATCGCCATAGATGCGCCGATGGCCATGAAGATTCGCGCCGATTGCGACCCCAAGTTTTTGCTCAACGACAACGCGGAGGACAACACCTACACGCGGCTAGCGACAGACCCCGTGCTCTTATGCCGCGTGGTCTATCTGCTCTGCGAAAAGCAGCGCAAGGAGCGGGAGGTATCCGAGGAAAGTTTCTATATGGAGGTCATGGGCAAAGCCATCGACCGCGCGACGGAGGCGATGCTCGCGGCAATCATAAATTTTACACCGGCCAGAACACGCGAGATTTTGCAGGCGGTGGCGAGCATCACCGCGATGCAGGGGAAGGCGATAAACCTGGCCCTACAAAAGATCAGCGACCCGGCGCTCCAGGAGAAGTTCATCGCGGAACTCGCGGCCAACCTCGACATGGGGGCTGTGATGCCGTCCGCGAATGTTACGGCTACGCCGGTTTCTGCGGAGTCCACCCCGCCGGCCTGACCTACTGGGAGCTATTGACGATGGCCAACGGCAAGGCGGAAATCTTAGGTGGGACAAGCGGAGGCGGCGGACAGGTCATGCCCTACGATCCCGCGCAACTGGCGGCCTGGGGGTGATGCAATTTAGGAGAGACTTTTGCAGATTCCAGCCAGCCGATAGCCTACTATGCAGCAAGTGGTAATCAATACCGAAACGACGAGCCAAGTCGGCAAGTATCATGCGCTGGCCTTCAAATACAACGACATGCGATGCTCTGCAAATACCACGTCTACCCTGTCTCCGATTATTCGCTTGCTGCTTGCGTGTAGCCCAACGACAGTTGCCAGGTTCGTAGTTTCCGTCGTTATTAATGCGGTCCAATTCGTAATCCGATGCTGGTTGCGGCCGTCTTCCCATATCAGCGAGAAAGTTTTCAAACGAATTACGCCAGCGCTCGCAGACTATAATCCCGCGCCCACCGTAATTAGTGTAACCAGGCGCTGTCACACAGTAGCATCGGTGCTTCATGGACCTCCAAGTTTGGTATTCAGGGCTGTGTTTCTGTCCGTGTGTTCGACTGCGCTTACTTGTAACCTCTCGACCCAAGCATCCACAACTCAATTTGTGTCCCCCAGTCAGTGTGGTGCTAGTGGCGATAATGTCTGTTGTTCCGCAATCGCACGTGCAAGACCATTGAATCAACTGCCGCTTATTTCTACCAGCAAAGTTATTCACTGTAAGACGACCGAATCTGCATCCGACAAGATTTTTAATTCTGTGGTCGAATCGCGGCAAAGAGGCGGACGTGCTAAAATGTACTTTAGCCATGAGAAGTTCCTTTCTTCGGAAGGATGCTTGTGGTTAGAGCCGGCTGGCGTTGATAGCGCCAGTTCGGCTCGCTTCATTATACCACCTTTCTCTAAAAGAAAGGAGGTGCCACGTGGCTTCTGATGTCCGCGCTGGCGGCGCGTTTCGTTGAGCTGATGCTCAAGGATAAAAAATTTACGCATGGTCTCAGCGCGGCGAAGGGCAAGCTCATCGGCTTCGCCAAGGGCGCTGCTGTCGCCGGTGCTGCGGTGGCGGCGGCTGGTGTCGCGGCGGCTGGCGTGGGCTTGCGTAATTTTCTCACGCTCGGCGATTCGCTCCAGAAGATGAGCGACCGCACGGGGCTTAGCGTCGAGTCGCTGTCAGAGTTGCGCCACGCTGCGAGCCAGTCTGGCACTGACATTGGGCAAGTGGAAAAGGCCCTGCGTTACATGACGCAGAAGGGACTTGACCCCAAGAACTTCGACTCTATCGCGGCCAGCATCGACGCGATAAAAGACCCGACCGAAAAGGCCCGTGCAGCAATGGAAGTCTGGGGGATGCGTGCCGGCCCGGCACTGCTCCCGATGCTGAAGGACTTGCCGGCACTCCGTCAGGAGGCACGCGACCTCGGCTTTGTGATGAGCGGCGAGGCCGCGCAATCAGCGGTGCGTGTAGGCGACATGTTCGCCAACCTGTGGGAAACGCTGAAGATGGGCACTGTCGCTATAGGGCAGGCTATCGCACCGTTCCTGGAGGTGGCGCTGCCGGCCATCCAGGCGTTTGCGACGTTGGGGCTCAAGGCGATGCAGGACTGGGCAGCCTGGGTGGCGAGCAACGTCAGCACGGTAGCGGAGTTCATCGGCAACGTGTGGGGGACGACGATGGAGTGGTTCCGCTCGCTGACCACGGGCGTGTTGTCGGGCGTGATATTCGTCTGGGACAACTGGCAAAACCTACTGAAGATGGCGCTCGTCAGCGGCGAGCTGGCCATTGTGAGGTTTGCCAACCAAACCATCTACTTTTTCTCGGAAGCCCTGCCGGGTTATCTCAGCTGGTTTGCCGACAACTGGTGGGACGTGTTCAAGGACATCGGCAACATCACGGCCACGGTAGCCACTAACATCTGGAAGAACCTTAAGAGCTTGTGGGATGGCATCGTGGGGCTGTTCAGTGGCGAAGGATTTTCCTTCGAGTGGACCCCACTGACACAAGGCTTTGAGTCGGCCATCAAGGAGCTTCCCAAGATCGCGGAGCGGGAGATGGGGCCGCTGGAGACTTCGCTTCAGCAGCAGCTCGACCAGATCGCCGGGCAGGTCAATGAGGGGTGGGACAAGGCAGCGACCGAAGGCAAGAAGTTGTCCGAGGCGTTAATCGGCACGGGCGACCCGGTGGCCGAGTTGATCGCCGCGCAGAAGTCGGCGACGAAAGACGGCGCGGAGCAGATAGCCGGCGCGGCCCCGCTCGCCAATCAAGGTAAGCAGCAGGTACTCGGCTCATTCAGTGCGGCGGCATTGGCGGCGGCTGGTGGCAACAGCACCACAGATCAAGTGAAGGGGTTGCGTGATGATGCCAAGAAACAGCATCAGCAACTTATCCGCACGATAGAGACGGCGGGAGGGCTAGCGTGATCGAGTGGCGGCTAGTAGTGCGCGGTGCCGGTTGTCAGCGTGACGCTCATGGACGCACAGCACGGCATGGACCGCGCCGGGGAAATAGAGCAGCAGCGTCAATAGGACATTGAGCAGGGCGGACACTGGCTTGCCGCACAGGAACACGGCGAGCGGCGGACAGACTAGAGCAATTAAGTATCTCATGCAGGCAGGATAATTCCGGGACGTAGTCGAGTCAAGCAATGGTATTTAGCTTCGAGGAAACCCCCGAGTCCAGGGCATCGACCGCTGACAAGAACAGCGCGACGAAAACCCTTATCTACAAATCGGTTGGCGAGTTCGACGAGACGATTGTCGAGGCGTATGCCTACACCGGCAGCCCCGCCACGGTGACGGTTGCGACGGGGACGCTCTACCGCAGCTCAGTAAACGTGGACCCGGACGGCTGGGGCCAATACCGCGTCACCGTCACGTATGGGAAGCTCGACAGCAAGAGCGTGCCGACCGGCACATCGACATTCTCGTTTGACACCTCGGGCGCGACCATCAACATCAAGGCGGCGAAGGCCCACGTAGCCAGCTATCCCGACTCCGGCAACTGGCATAAAGGGGCCATCAACGTCAAGGCCGACGGCGATGTCGAGGGTGTCGAGATCGTCATACCAGCGCTTAAACTCACCTACACATTCAACCACCCAAGCGGCGTGGTCACTGAGGACTTCGCGCGGCTGTTGGCTTCCGTCACCGGCATGACTAATAGCGCCACCTTTCGGGGCTTCTCTGCTGGCGAGCTATTGTTCGCCGGTGCCTCTGGCTCTGACGGGAGCGAGGCGGAGGCGAGCGTTAGTTATTCGTTCGTGGCCAGCAGTAATGAGACGAGTCTAACCATCGGCGACATTACCGGGATCGCCAAGGCTGGCCATGACTACGCCTGGGTAGAGTTTGAGGACGACGTTGACGCTGGCGAACCCATCAGGCCGCCGAAGCGGGTCCACGTCGAGCGGGTCTACGATAGCTTCGCGTTTGCCTCCGTATTTGGCTGGAGTTAAGCGATGGCCTTCAAGCCCGGCGACAAACTTTCCGCGAAGTGGGCCAACCGGGTCGATGCGGCGGCGGCGGCGTTCAACGAGCGGGCGGCACTGGGCGGCAGCACGGCGGCTCACCGGATAGATCGCAACGTCATCAAGGTATCAAACCAGACCGGCTCAAACCTGCTACGCGGCCACTACGTGCAGGTCGGCGAGTTTGAGCTAGATGCCCGCGACCCCCGTAACATCTGGTTTGAGGGCAACCTGTACGACGAGACGAGCGACCAGCGGATAGCCATAGCCACCAACGCGGTAGTGGACGGCGCGCGGGTGGACGCGGTACTTATCGGCGTGGCTGTGGCCGTGGTGGATGTCAGCGACACGGGGCACCGCTACGCCACCCCGGTTGACGGCGAGTACGTCCTTGCATCCGCGGCGAGTGGGCCGGTTGAGATTCTCGACACGGTGACGGAGACGGGCTCACAGGAGTGCGCGGTATTGCTGGCGGGCGGGAGCGGTGAGGTTGTGTCTATCGCTCGCGGGCTTGCGACTGCGGATGTAGATGAAGATGACGCGACATTCACCATTGATAACGTGGAGAGCCTGCGCGGCACGGAGCCGGTGCTGTCGAGCGGGGCGCTCACAGTCACGAATGGCACGCTACCCGGCACCTACCCGATAGCCTGTAGCAATAATGATGTTGTCACTGCTGAATTAGTTGACGGTCTATGGAGGCCGCGTCAGTCAGTTGACGCCTTCTGGGGCATCGTCACGACGCAGGTTAGTGCCGTTACGGATAACGAGGATGGCACGTACACGCCGGGTTCCGGGGTGGCCAATCTTCTGCACAAACAGGACGGCGGGGCCTCCTGGGTCTATGAAGTATTGGGGCCGTCGAAAATCTTCAACATGACAAGCGCGGTTGTGGCCGTAGATAAACTCATTCAGGTTAAGCGGATCGGCGGGGACTTATTCGTTGACGTGGAGGAGTGCGGTGGGACTTAAGCGCAACAATCCCGGCTGTTGCTGCGAGGTCGTCTGCGGAGACTCTTTGCTTGTCACTATCAGCGGCGTTACCAATGGCTCGTGTTCATCATGTAGCACGCAGTACAACGAAACGGTTGTAACCGCGCCGGGCGTTCTCTCTGGCGACTGCAATACCTGCACAAAAACAGCATCGTCCGTGCATTGCGCTTTTACATTTGGGCAGAGTTCCACCCCATGCTTTGACGACGACGACGATTCCCTTATCTGCATGTTCACTGCGACAGACGGCAAAAAGTATATCTCCGTGAAATTGGAGGACGAGACACTCGGCGGCTTCGGTGATACCTTCGCCTCGTGGCTGAAAGAAGTTCCGGCGTTTACCCTGCCGCAAACCCTGACCCGCTCGCACCAGTGCCTCGTCGATGACTCGAAATGTAATTTCACCAACGCCGAGATATTGCTAGAGGCCGGCTGATGTTGCGGCGGCACGGTGATAGACTGGTGTGCGATGTCTGCGGGGCGAATGTAGCCTATCGTGGTGTCATGTACGGGCACGGCTGCAAGCCTGCCTGCCCCTACCTCGGCCAGCCCCGCGAGGAGGTCGTCACCGTCTCCCTGGTCTGCGGGTGCAAGGGCAACCGCACACGCAGCACCAAGAGTTTCATCGTCCACGACTGCATGGCGTGGGGGCGGTGCCTGCCCACGTACACGTGCGCGCCCGACGCCGTGGAGACGCTGCACGCGGGCGAGTGGGCCGAGCCATGTAGAGGGTGCGTGAAGCGACCTTAGCACCCCCTGACCACCAGCCAGACCAGCAGCAGCGGAACTGACAGCAGCGCGAAGGCGAGTTCCTCGGGGAAGTGGCGGAGGCTCATTAGACCTTGATCCCCAGCGCCGCGCACACTACGTCACGCAGCACAGCGATCCGCCCGACTTGTGCTGCCTCCGCCCGGCGCTCCAATTCCGCTACGGCGGCTGCGGGCAGGCTCACATACAGCCCCTCCATCGGCTCGCCGTAGGCCGCTTTCCGCCCCGACCCAGGCCGAAACCCCCCGCGTTTTCCGGGCTTTTTGGCTTTTTTCGCCATTTCTTAGATTTTCCTAGGTTTTTCTATTGCGGGCTACGATAAGACTATTATAATCAAACTCGTGGGGCAATCAAGCCCCGGCAACACAGGAGAAAGACAATGACAATCAACGCTATTAAGTGCGATTCCTGGATCGACGCGATTCAGTACGCATCCGCCAGTGGCCGAGGCCAGGCGGTTTCGGTTTGCGGTTGCGGCCCGCTGGTGGCTGAGCAAGACGAACTGGACCGGCTCGAAGCGGCGGGCGTTTCCTTCGCCTACCTGCACGACTACACAATGGCTGACGGCTCGGTGCGTATCGTAAGCGTGCCGGTAAACTGACACCACTAACACAAGGGGCAAGACGATGACCGCCAAGAAGACCACCCGCCGCAAGTTTTTCATTATCCGGGTTGATGATGTGGACGTCCGGGTCCTGGCCACCAACTACGCACAAGCACGCCGCAACGCCCGCGCCGGTCAGGGTCGGGTAGTCGGCGTGTATTTCTCTTGAGACGAAAGGACAAGACAATGACGGGTACACTAGCAAACGTTGAACTCAACCGCAGCACCGCCAACGAGATGGGATGGATAGAGCACTACATGGCTGAGATCGCGGGCCGGGTCGGCGAGTTGGCCGAGGGCGACAACACCTTGGGCAAGCTGGAAGTTTACCGCCACGTACACGCGGCCCTGCGCGACGTAGTAACGGCGCTCAAGGACGCCGGCAACTGACCGCACTGCCACGCTCCCCGGCGAACCGGGGAGCTTCCTTTAACGCCGGGCACCCGGCAGGAGATGAACGATGAACGCTGTAACAGTCTATTGGGATACGCAAGACCCGAACAACCAGGGCTGGGCCTACAGGGCCACCGGCGAACCCGGCGACATAGCGAGCGGCCCGATTGACGGCGTGGCTGCTGATGACATCTACGGGGCCATTGCCGAAGCGTGCCATATTCTCGGCCTCGATGTTACGCCCGACTCATTCGCCACTGATACGCACACGGACGGCGGCTGGGCTGTCTGGCACGAACCTGACGTCACTTAACCGCCGGCGCTACCGGCAGGAGAAAAAAACATGTTAGCTATCGAAACACTCACAAGCATCCCTGGCACTGTGCCCATGCCTGGCAATCGCCTGGGCTGTGTACTCTAACCCCGCATCTCCTGCCCGTGCCTCGTGCCGGCCTAAGCAACCGGTCGCGCAAGCGCCAGCGGGGCACGGGCGAATTAACGAAAGGGACGAACAATGAGCAATCAACTCACCGACAAGGAATCCGAGAGCGTCTACCGCGCCGCATATCGGGGATTATCTGACGAGCAGTGGCACGGACACAGTTTCGACGTGGCACTGTGGCCTGACGGCGACGCTAGGCCAATATCGTCGGGCTGCTCCATCCAAGCCGGCGCGATGCCTGTACTGGAGAATGTCTCCGCGAGTGACTTCGGCGACTGGTCCATCGACGAAACCACAGAGGATGAGTTTGCTGCGATGTGCATGGAGTGCTTCGGGCGAATTGAATTAGACGAGGACGACGATGGAAGTGATGAGGAAGAAAAGCCGACTGAGCCGTGCGTCGTCTGTGGTGATGATTCGACTGATTGGCTGCCAGTGTGGAACGGGGGTAAATCGTGGGAGCACAAAGGTACTGCCTATCACTGTGGCTGCCACGAAGATCATGAAGTCATAGCAGCGTACCGCAAAGCGCTCGACGAAGAAGCGCAAGCTCGTGGATACGTAGACGCTGACGATTTGAACGACCCGGAGAACGACCTTTAGCCAGACCCACCAACACGAAAGGGATAGCCATGTACTACAACACTATCTGGACGAGCAACTGCAATCGGTTCGACGTGATCCTGTTCGAGAAAACCTACCGGGTCCGCCGCCGCTACTGGTCGAAGGTACGCAACGAGTGGGGACTACCCCTAGAGGTATCCCGCCACCGCAAGGAATCGCGGGCCGTGGAAGCCGCCGAGAAGCTGGCAGCTAAAGACCGCGAGGGGGTAAAGCCATGAAAGACGACTGGCCAACACTCGTAGCGAAGCTCTCCCGCACTGTTAATAGATCGTATGGTGCCCGCACGCAATTCGAGGATGCACTTGGCGACCGGGGATGCCGTCAGTGGAACGCACTCCTGGAACTGGCTGCGAAAGCACTACAGGATAAACCTACGCACGAAAGGACCGAACGATGAACCAATCTACAAAACCACAAGGCAAGGTCAAGAGAATCCGCAACTCAGACGAATGGGAGGCTTGGGATTCGCGTGGAAACTACCTCGGGTTTTCCAGCAATCACGATGAGGCTGTTACAATGGCCGAGAAGGGGTGGACCAACAACATCCTATGCGATGAGGCGTCGGAACTTGACCTGTGGACACTCTGGAACAACTGCGCGGACCATTGCCGCGTCTTTGATTGTGGCGATGGGACACAGGCTCTTGTGCTTCCCGGTGATTTTGTCTTGACGGCGAAACGTGACAAGCATGGGTGGGACGTTAGCATTGAGACTCACGACGATTTCTTTGAGACGTATGCCGGTGATGGCAACGTGTGCCGCATTACCGTGGCTGAGAAGCCATATCAAGTCGAGTGACCGCTAGCCACGCCGATCTGCTAGCCGAGCACGGGTGAGGAAACTCACCCGTTTTTTAATGCACTCGCCGCTGCCACCAGTGTCGGTGCCCCGGATCGAATAGCAGGTCGCACGGCTGGCGGCCCGTGCTGGCGATCCTGGCGTCGAGGTAATGCCGGACTGTGATCGCGTCGCTGGAGTGCCCCAGGCTCGCCCGCGCATCGCCACCCGCCGCCACCAGATGGCTGGCGTGTGATTTTCTGAGCGTGTGCCATGTCACCCACCGAGGTAAGCCGGCGGACTCTCGCAGGTAAGGCAAGTGCTTGTAATAGGCGTTTAAGCTCACCTCGGCAAAAGGCAGCGGTCCATCGGCCACCGCAAGCAGCCGCGTCAGTGCCGCCACGGTCGCAGCCCGAATCTTGTAGAGACGCCCCTGCGTGTGCCCCTTCCGCGTCTCTGGCTCGATGGTGAGCCAGCCTCTCTTGAGGTCGATGAGGTCGCGGCGTATCTGGTAGACGGCTCCGATTCTTTCGCTGCTATCCCACAGCACGTACAGCAGCGCGGTGAGTACGACGTTGCCCGGCAGCACACCCACCATCCTTGGGTAATAGCGTGCGGCTTGCCACAAGGCTTCGAGTTGCTCGCGGTCGAGCGCCAACGGGAGCCTATGCACCGGTGCCGGCGCTTTCACCTCGGGCGGGTCGATCCACCTTCTTTTGCCGCCGCTCGCCCAGCGCCAAAGGGCGATAAGTTTGTGACATTCCCCCCTCACCGTCTCGTGGCTGACTCGCGCCAGCCGCCAGGCAACGTATCGGGAAAAGGTTACATCATTCAGGTCGGCGAGCGTCGGCTGCCTGCCGAGCATTTGGCCGAGGTGGTTAATTGCGATTTCGTGAAGACGGCGGGTGTCGAGCCTGATGGCAGTGAGGATCGCATATTCCTCAATGACCACTGAGAGTGGTTGGCGGTGCATGGTGGCTAACCTCCGGGGCGGGCGGTCGTTAGGTAGCTAACTAAATCGGCCACGCTCGCCCAAGTCTTTAGTGTGATAGCGGTTTCCTACTGGTCCAAGTACCGGAAAATCCCGGCAATTACCGGCAATTCTGGTCCCGTCTAGTCTCCGGTACGTGTTACTGCGCGGCAACTACCGGCAACGTGTGCGGGATAGCGGCTGCGAAAAAGATGCGGGGGCCTGTTGCCCGGCTGCCCGCCGTGGCTCGCTGCGAACCGTGCGGCGACGAGAGAAGATACGGTCGATAGACCGCTTAACAACGCAAAATGGAGGTAGTTGACACAGTACCCACATGGGTATACCATGTCAACCATGAAAAAGATGCAATCCACACCCGATGTCGCTTCGCAAATCTCCCAAAAACTGCGGTCGTTGGTGGCGGTGCATAAGCCCATGAATCAGCGGGACTTAGCGGCAGCCATCGGTATCCCCACGATGGTGCTCAACAGGGCCATCCGTGGCGAATCGACGCCTACCGCTGACGCGATTATCAAAATCGCCCGCTACTTCAATATCACGACCGACGAGCTTTTGGGGGTGCGCCCACCGACACGACCCAAGAGGAAAGTCGCGAGCTAGTCGAGAAATAGCCGCTCATTTTAGGGCGGCTAATTTTTTTTCGATTTTATACCGATATGGGTATTGCACGGCATACCGATATGGGTATACTCATCGGCAGTCCGCCAGACTCATAGGAATCTACAACGCCACATTACGCGGCACGGCACTCAGGAATCTAACAAGGATCATGGAAGGCACAACGCCAGCACGGAGCCGGCAACACCACCCAGGAAATCCCGCCGCGTGCAGGATGCGTTCTAACGCGGCGGGAATGGATTTAACACTCTCACGAAAGGGAAACGATGGCACGTACTAAAACACCAAGCACAAATGGCGCGGTAAAGAACCGGATCGCCGGGATGCCCGTCAAGGAAGAAGCGATCACCATTAAGCCGCTGCGGCAGAAGGTTATCCAAGTCCGCATTACCGGCGTGGCACCCTTCATGCAGTTGCGATTTTCGGAGAAGGCCAAGGCCACGATGATGGCCACCCAGCAGGCCGGCTCGCAGGCGAAGTCGAAGAAGGTGCGGGAGCCGCGCAACTACGACGCCGACTACGAGGGGGCCATGTATCGCGGTCCCAAGAAGCAATACGGCTTTCCGGCCTCGGCGATTCGCAACGCCTGCATTTCAGCGTGCAAGCTCGTGGGCTTTCACATGACGAAGGCCAAGCTGGCGCTATTCGTGGATGCCGACTTTCTGGACGCTGCGGACGGGACGCCGCTCATTGAACTCAAGGGCACGCCTGAGAAAACCATCATGCCGGCGCGGAACGCCAACGGGTCCACCGACCTGCGGGTACGGCCCATGTGGCGGGAGTGGTCGGCCACGATAAAGGTGCGTTTCGACGAGGACCAGTTTTCGGTGAGTGATGTGGTCAACCTGCTCATCCGCGTCGGCGCGCAGGTAGGGATCGGCGAAGGGCGGCCCGACTCCAAAAGCTCAAACGGTTTGGGCTACGGGCTGTTTGAAGTGAAGTTCGCAGGGGATGCGTGATGGCAGGCTTGGCACGACTCGGCTTGGCACGACGTGGCTCGGCGTGGCACGGCCCGCTGCGGCCCGGCAGGTATGGCAGGGATTGGCGCGGCACTGCATGGCTTGGCTGGGCCGGGCACGGCAGGCGCCGTTGGGCCAGGCTTGGTACGTCCAGGATGGGCGCGGGTTCGCGTGGCATGGCAATCACTTTTATCACAGGAATAAAACACTATGGCAGATAAGACGATCCACAAACCCACTCGCAAGGCGGCTTCACTCCGCAGTTGGCTCGACGCCATCCGCGATGCCCACCCGCAAAAGCTACTCACTACCCAGCGGGTCGTGGCGGCGGCCCGCGATCCGAAATCGCCGGGGCACCGGTACTTTACGTGGGACGACAAAAAGGCGGCGCATAGGTGGCGGCTCGACGAGGCCGAGCGACTAATCCGCAAGGTGTACGTCATCAACCAGGACAGCGGGGCCAAGACCCCGGCGTTCGTGTCGCTGCTGCCAGACCGGGAAAAACCGGGCGGCGGCTATCGGGCGACGGCTGAGGTGCTGTCCTCGAAGGCCCTGCGGGCACAGTTGGAACTCACCGCCAAGGCGGAACTGCGGGCGTGGACGGAGCGCTACCAAATACTCACGGGGCTGGTGAGCGCGGTGGCGAAGGCGGCAGGGATCGAAGGGCGTAAACGGAAATAGCGCATGGCTAGACGCGGAGCCACTCGGCCAGGCCCGGCTAGGCTCGGCAGCGCTCGGCAGGCGCGGCACGGCTTGGTGAGGCAAGGCAGGCACGGCACGCTTTCGCCCGGACCGGCAAGGATCGGCAGGACACGGCAGGCAAAACATAACAGCAGGCCCCGGCGCTGGCCTCCCCACCAGCGCCGGCGGGAGGTAGGACGTGAAAACCCGGCAGCCGGTTAATAGCAGCACCCGTGTGATGTGCAGTCGAGACGGGCACCACTTCGAGCTTACGTTCCGACCCGACCAGCGGGTGGTGGCGTGGCTGGCGGTTGAGCACTGGTGGAACCAAGGCATCATCACCTACGCCGACTACCTGACGTTGCGGAATGTCGTGCGGGCTAACACATGGGAGGAACCATGACTGACCTCGACGAAATCGTGACGAGCCACTGGCCGCTGGAGCAGTGCCGCTGTGCCGAGTGCCACCGGGACCGGCTCGGTTATGCGGTGACGCTGGTACTGTGGGGCGGCGGCGTACTGTGGACCACGCTGGCAACGGCGTGGCTCGTGTGGGGGTAAAAGATGGACGAGCTTTATTCGGTGGTTGTGGTGTACGCGGAGGGCAGGTGCATAGTGTGCGGCGTGATAGACGCGCTGCACTGTGGCATGTGCCTTGAATGTTTCGAGCAGTATTACGCTGGGGGTGAATGATGGCACAAGGCGTCGTGAAAATCAGAAACAAGGACTACAAGACGGTCGCCCTCCGGGTGACTGAGTTTCGAGAATCACACCCGATAGATATTGGGTGGGGGGTCAATACCAGCGTGCTCCAATGCACTGCGGACGGGGTGCTGGTGCGTGCTGAGATCGTCAACCCAGAAGGCAAGATCGTGGCCACGGGGCACGCCCAGGAAGTCTGGGAAGGACAGATTAACGCGACCTCGGCTGTAGAGAATTGCGAGACCTCGGCTATCGGGCGGGCGCTCGCTTCCGCAGGTCTAGGTGGAGAGGAGTTTGCGTCAGCCAACGAGGTGCAACACGCGGTCGCCCAGCAAGAGCGCGGGCACACGAATAAGCCACCAGCCAAACCCAAGGAAACAGAAAAGCTGCCCAGCGATAAACTGCTGGCCGGCGCTGAGAAGCTCTACAGCCAGTGCCACTCGAAGGACGAGCTACTCGCCGCGTTAGATCGGGTGGCGGAGGGGCGGGAAAAGTTTCCCGACGATGACACATTCCGGCGGGCAATCAACGCGGTGCTCAACCATACGCAGGCGCTCTCGGACGAGGACGTACTGCACGTCAACCGCAAGTGCTCGTTTCTACTACTCAAACAGCCGGGCGTGATGACGGCTGCCGAACTCGAACAGGAGGCTGAAACAGCGTTTAACTGATGGGATCACTAGCAACACAAGATGTGAAGCGACTCGCCGCGTGCGAGGCAACAATCGAAAAAGGGATGTCAACATTTGTGGAAGTCGGCCAGGCGCTGGCTGAAATCAGGGACAGCAAGCTCTACCGAGAGACGCACAAGACGTTTCAGGCGTACTGCAAAGAGCGCTGGAGTATGGCCCGCTCCCGCGCCTACCAACTCATTGAGGCAGCCGTTGTTGTAGAGAATTTGTCTACAACTGTTGACAAAACCGACGACATGTTTCCGCCTGTCAATGAGGCGCAAGTTAGGGAGCTATCTAGGGTTGCGCCGGAAAAGCAGCCGGAAGTCTGGCGGGAAGCCAGCAAGAACGGCACACCCACAGCGGCCAAGGTCACTGAGGCAGCCAAGAAGGTTGTCGGCGAGGACGGCATCATCCGCACGGTGTCTACCGACAAGCGGTGCACGCCGATCCCGCCCAAGCTGGCACCCGTGTTCACCGATGGGCCACGGCGTATTCGGGGATTGGTCAAGAAAATCGGCGAACTGCTGAACGAGATCGAGCAGGACTCAACCCCCGGCCTGGAGCGGCTGCCGCTCGCAGAGATACGCGACAACCTCAAGAACGCGCAGGCCGCGCTCACCAGTGCCATCCCCACCTACGTTTGCACCTGCAAGGGACGCGGCTGCAAAACGTGCTCCCAGATGGGATGGCTTCACAAGCACTGCGGAGTGGTGTTTACCGAACCGGAGTTTGTATGAGCTTTCTGCGCGACTACCAGATTGCCGCACAGCAATCCGTGATGACGGAACTGGAGGACCACGAATCCACGTTAGTTGTCCTGCCGACCGGATGCGGCAAGACGGAGGTAGGGCTATCCATCATGGATGACTGGCCCGGCGACGGGCACAAGCTCTGGCTGGCGCACCGAGAGGAGTTGGTGTGGCAGCCGTGGGAACGGTGGCACCGTAAGACGGGCGAATACGCTGAGATGGAAATGGCTGAATACGGACGCAGCCGCAGCGGGTCACGGGTGACATTCGCCAGTAAGGATTCATTATGGAGGGAGAAACGTCTGCGGTGCGCCTTCCCAGACCCCAAAGAGGTAGACCTTATTTTCGTCGATGAGGCCCACCATGCGGTGAAGCAGAACAAAAGCTATCAGGCCATTCTCGACTACTTCTCTGGCAACCCCAACCTCAAGGTGATTGGCCTCACCGCCACCCCTGATCGGGCGGACGAACAGGCGCTCGGGCAGACGTTCGATAGTGTGGCCTACGACTTCCCACTCTACAGCCCGCACGGGGAACCTTCGGCTATCACAGACGGCTGGCTTGTCCCTATCGAACAGCAATTCATCACCGTCGAAGATGTCGATTTCGACGCCGTGGGTATCCGCGGCGGGGACTTCATCGACTCCCAGCTAGCCGAACAGATGCTCAAAGAAAAGGCGATGCTGGGCCAGTGCTCGGCTGGCATGTCGCTGGCGGGTGATGCGACGACGCTGGTGTTCGCCGCGTCTATCTCTCAGGCCGTCAAACAAGCTGAGATTTTCAACCGCCACAAGCCTGATTCCGCCTGGGCTATCGCGTCTCGGGTGGATGATGATATGGCGTTCGACTTTGTAATGCAGTCGAACGACAAGCAGGCTCGCCGCAGACTCCTGAAGCGCTGGGGGCGCGGCGAGTTTCAGTTCTTCTGTAATGTGGGCGTGTTCACCGAGGGCATGGATGAACCCGCCATTCGCGCTATCTTGATGGGCCGTCCTACTAAGAGCCGTGCGCTCTACTCCCAGATGGCGGGACGCGGGACGCGGGTACTTCCCAACATCATCGAGGGTCGGACAGAACAGGGTGGCTATTGGCGGCTGGAGACAGCAGCGGAGCGTAAGGCAGCCATCGCCGGCAGCGGCAAGACATCGGTGCTACTGGTGGATTTCGTCGGCAACTCCCGCCACTCCCTGATTTCGTCCATCGACATCATGGGTGGCACCTTCCCCGATGAGGTCGTGGCCCGCGCTACCAAGAAACTCACTGATGCGGGGGACTCTCAGAACGTCCTGGAGGCCCTGGAAGAAGCGCAAAGCGAACTGGAGGCGGAAGCCAAGGAGAAGCGTAGACGCGACCTGGAGGCCCGTAAGCGGCTTAGGGCGACCGCTGCCTACCGTTGCCGGGAAGTCGATCCATTCGGGGTGCTGGGTGTTATCCCGCCCCGCGAGCCAGGATGGCACCACGGGCGGAAACCATCGGATCGGCAGAAGGCCGCGCTCCAGCGATTTAAGGTCGATGACGTGGTTATTGAGCGGCTTTCGTTCTGGCAGGCGAGCAAGATGCTCGACAACCTCGTGTCGCGCTGCAAAGAGGGCAAAGCAACGTACAAACAGTGCGCAATCCTGGCCAAGTTCGGTGAGGACGGCGCTGAGATGAAGTTCGATGAGGCGTCACGCACCATCGACCTGATAGCTAAGAACGGATGGAAGGCACTGACAACTTGATGTGACGCTGCCCACGTAGCGACTAAGGCGAAAGCACAGTCTGGCAGCAGTGATAGAACTTGCATCGCGCACAAGACCAATGGGCGCGACGGTGGGAAGGGACGGCTCGAACGCTCAATACCAGTATTGCCGTTGGTGGACACCCATCGAAACCAATAAACGCGGAGGACGAAGCAAGCGACGGGCGGCTCCGGTTTTCAGGGCGCAGTCGAGTCTGTAAGGACTCGCTGCGCTCAGGGACTCACCAGTTTTCAGGAGGGACGATGACGGATACCAACTTAGTGATAGTGACAGGCAGGTTGACGCGGGACGTTGAGCTTCGCACGACACCCAGCGGCAAGAGCGTCACCGACATAGGGCTAGCTGTGAACAACAGCGTTAAGGTCGGGGATGAGTGGAAGGATAAGACGACGTTTCTGGACATCACCGTATGGGGCAGGACAGCGGAAGCGGCAGAGAAGTACCTGCGGAAAGGTTCACGGGTACTCTTTGAAGCGCGCCTAGACATGGACTCGTGGGAGAAAGATGGCCGCAAGCACAGCAAACTCAAACTTCTCGCCGACAAGATGCAGATGCTCGGTGGCAAGCAGGAAGCACGCGAAGAACAAGACATCTTCTAGCATGGAAACACAAGACCTGGCAGCGGAAGAAGCCCTCCTCAGTAGCGTCTGGCTCAGCGCCGACGCGGACGGGTTTCTCGACAGGATCGAGAGTAAGGACTTCACGGACCCCTTGCTGCAATGGCTGCTCCTGCTACTCAAGTTGACTGCGGACGCGGGCGACCCGCTGGACATGATTGCGGTACTGAGACGGGCGCGGAAACCGGAAATGCTGGAGCGACTTCCCAGGGAGTTGCAGGGCGACATGGCGGCGCACGTCGCACGAGTTTTGGAGCGGGAGTGTACGTCGGCGCATACGGGGTATTACTTCCGGGTAGTGAGGCAGGCGCGGCTCAACCGGGCGCTGGTGGGACTGATGGCGGGCATCCGGGAGCGATTGAACAAGCGGCATGAGCCGGCGGCCATCATCGAGTTTATCGCACTGAACACCGAGAAGCTGAGAGAGAGGTTACCATGAAACGCACGCCGCTTAACCGTAAGACCCCGCTCAAGCGTCAGTCGGCCCGCAAGCGCCGCGAACTCCGCGAGACCGACAAGTTGCGGCACGCCTACATCGAGGCGGGCGGGTTGTGTGAATACTGTGGCGACCGTCGCGCTACCGACTGCCACGAGATTACCGCCGGTGCGCATCGCCACCGCGCGGTCTACGAGCCGGGCGCGCAGCTCTATTTGTGCCGCGAGTGCCACGAGAGCCTTCAGGGCCTCGACTACGACATGCAGGCGACCATCAAGTGTGCGGCCATCATCTCCGCAATCAATCGCTGCCACGGCTCCGAGGCCGTCCGCACGGAGGATGTGGCGATTCAGCTCATAAGGGAGTACGCATCGTGACCAAATTACACAACATAACCAAAGGAGGAACGAAATGAGCTGCGAACATCACGGCGACAACCTGCACGGCGACCCCGAACTCGTGAAGCTATTCCGCGACCAGTTGCGTGGTGAGGCCGTCAGGAAATGGCCTGGCGGACGCATGGGTGGCGACGACGATGGGCAACTAGCCTACGCCATCGCCACCGACAAGCCACGCGGCGCGATCATGATTAAGTTCCCCAAGCAGGTTGAATGGCTTGGTCTAGATGTTCAATCGGCAACCACGTTGCGCGACCAACTGACGGAACGCATCCTGGAGCTGCGAGGGATAACGGTATGAAGGACACGACTCGATGCCGCCATTGTTACCACGACTTTGCGGACCACAACTACGTGTCGGACTCCATAGACAAGTACACATGCCCAGTGCCGGCACACGAAAGCGGCTATGGATATTTCCCAGGTGGAGACCCGCGAGACTTCTTCCCGGACGCTGAGTGTTGTTCGGCAGAAGAACTCGCAGCCCATCGCGCGGCTTGTGATGCGTGGAACCGTGGCGAACGCCCGGAGACGCCACCCGGCAGCCGATATGTGTGCGACGACGATGGCAAAGTCGTAGCGCACGTGTGCGGCGGTAAGTTTGGTATCGGGGTCTACGCGATAGAGTACGAGACGTTTTTCGAGCCAATGGAAGATGACGAGGCCAGCGTATGACCCCCACGCTGCTCATCCTCGACGCGCACGAGCGGCGGCTGACGCCAGAGGAACTTGCGCACCTCAGGGCGGAGTGCGAGCGGATCGGAAAACTGTACGCCCAACTGCGGGCGGCGATAGAAACCCAGGAGAAACGAAAATGAACGCGAAGGAATTATCGGCCGCGCTGCGGACGGTTGAGGAACCCATCTGGCTGATCGAGAACAGCATCACGAAGGGTGGCCGCTGCGAGGTGTCGCGCGAAATATCGGGCGCTGAGATAGCCGACGCCATTGACGCGCTGTATGAGAAGTACGCCCGCGCGGTGGCGGCGCTGCGGAAGATGGACATGGTATTTTCTTGTGACGATGCCGTACACCCGAACTCAATCGTTGGCACGAAAGTACGCGAGCAACTGGCTGCCGTACTGCGGGAGGCCGAGCGATGAGTGACGGCACGGACGCCCCGTTCGCGGGTGGCCGCTGGACTGCGGCCCGCTACCGCCAGTTCGTGGTGAGCGCGTTACGTCGGGCGTGGATGAAATACCCGGTCAAGCAGGATGCGCTCTCGGCGGCGCGCCGGCCCGCAGAGAACCGCAGCGGGCGCACTAAGTGGGAGTACAGGTGCGCCAGTTGTGGCGAGTGGTTTCTGGGCAGTGAGGTGCAGGTGGACCACATCCGCGAGTGCGCGGCCACCGACCTCAACCAGTTCGTGGCGACGCTGTTCTGTGAGCGGGACAACCTCGCCGTGCTGTGTAAGGGATGCCACCAAGTAAAGACGCACGCCATGAAGGCGGCGAGAAAGGAATCGCAATGCTAGTGCTGACACGCAAGGAAAACGAGACCATTGTCATTGGCTCTGAGTCGGTGCGGGTGAAGGTGCTGGAGGCGAGCAAGGGCATCGTCAAAATCGGCGTGTCCGC
>Ga0116153_10000530_pt1 | contig 46719 bp, 42 predicted proteins | sample AD_UKC028_MetaG_FD_89896 | JGI IMG/M metagenome (GOLD analysis project Ga0116153, IMG submission 89896) | Active sludge microbial communities of municipal wastewater-treating anaerobic digesters from USA - AD_UKC028_MetaG | ecosystem: Engineered > Bioreactor > Anaerobic > Digestate | place: USA...
CCTTGATGCCCTTGGACATTGCCTTCTTGGTGATCGGGATCAGGGCGTCCTTGTCGTTGGCGGAGACGATGATGCCGTCGACCTTCTGGGCGATGAGGGAGTCGATGATCTCGATCTGGCCCTCGGCGGTCGGTGTCGAGGGGCCCTGGTAGATGATCTCGATCCCGCCGAGCTCCTTGGCGGCTTCCTGGGCGCCGTCGCGGCAGGCGTCGAAGAAGGGATTGCCCATGCTCTTGACGACCATGGCGATCTTGGCTGTCTTGGGCGCGGCCTTGGCGCAGGAGCCGAGGGAGAGGGCCGCGCCGGCCACGAGGGCGAGGGCGAGGGCCAGGGAAAGCATCCGAAGAGTCTTCTTCATCACGTTTCCTCCTAGTTGGACTTTGAAAAAGGATAGACCCGTCCCGGGAAACGCGACACGGGCCGCTTCTACGATCGAGGGGGGGCGATTCTACGATAGCCGGGTCCCCGCCCGGCTCAGCGCCGGCCGGCGAGGAAGTCCGAGGGCAGGAGGCCGGTGCAGGCCTTGAACTTGCGGGCGAAGTGCCGGGCGTCGGAGTAGCCCACGGCCTTGCCCGCCGCGGCGACCGAGAGGCCGCCCCGGAGGAGGCGGGTGGCCTCCTCGACCCTGAGCCGGGCGAGGTAGCCGCTGATGGTCATGCCCATGCGGCGGCGGAAGAGGGCGGAGAGGTAGTTGGGGCTGAGTCCGGAGAGCTCGGCCGCGTCGGCCACCGAGGCGTCGGCGTTGTAGTTGCGCCGGAGGTAGTCGATGGCGGGCCCGAGGACGGGATCCTCCTCGGGAGGCCGGGGGAGGATGCCCAGGCGGCCGAGGCAGGCGGAGAGCTCCTCGGGCCGCACGGGCTTGAGCAGGTACTCGTGGACGCCGAGGCGGATGGCCGTGCGGGCGTACTCGAACTCGGCGAAGCCCGACACGAGGACCCAGGCCGTGCCCGGGCTCGCGGGCGCGGCCGCCTCGATCGCGGCGAGCCCGTCGAGGCCGGGCATCCGCACGTCGACGAAGGCGCAGGCGGGCCGCAGGGAGGAGGAGGCCTCGACGAGCTCGGCCCCGCTCGCGGCCTCGGCGAGGGAGCCGGGCTCGAAGCCGAGCTCCTCGAGCATGGACCTGAGGACGAAGCGGGCCGGCCGCTCGTCGTCGACGATGAGGAGCCTCATCGCGGGCCGAGCTCCCCGACCGGGACCCGGACCTCGGCGAGGAAGCCCGCGCCGAGGCCGCCCTCGAGCCTGAGCGAGGCGCCCGCGTAGAGGAGGCCCAGGCGCTCGCGGAGGTTCCCCAGGCCGACGCGCTCCTTCTCGCGGATGGCCGCGATCTCGCAGCCCGCCCCGTCGTCCCGGACGCGGAGCAGGAGGGCCCCCTCCTCGACCGAGGCGCTCACGGACACGGTCGAGGTCCGCGCGAGGGGCTCGACCCCGTGGATCATCGCGTTCTCGACCAGGGGCTGGGCCAGGAGCCGGGGCACGACGAGGCCCGCGGCCTCGGGCGCGACCTCGATGCGGTACTCGAGCCTTTCCTCGAAGCGGAGCTTCTGGAGGCTGCAGTAGGCCTCGATGAAGGCGGCCTCCTCGGCCACCGTCGACCAGGTGCCCCGGCCGAGGCTGTAGCGGAGCATGTCCTTGAGGGCGAGGAGGGACTGCTCGAGGCCGGCCTGGTCGCCCATGCGGTTGAGTGCGACCAGGCCGTTGAGCACGTTGTAGAGGAAGTGGGGCTGGACCTGGGACTGGAGGGCCTCGATCTCGGCGTCGCGCCGGGCGAGGAGGGCCTGGTGGGCCGTCACGTTGTCGACGACCTGGGCCGCGTAGTCGGCGAAGGACTCGAGCTGGGCGAGCTCGAGGTCGGTGAAGGGCCGGGACTTGCGGCCGAAGGCGCAGAGCCCCGCCACGCGGCGGCGGAGCGAGAGGGGGGCCACGAGGATGGAGCGCAGCTCCGGGTCGAGGCCGAGCCCGAGGAGCTCGGGCCCGCCTTGGCGGAGCTCCCGCGCGACGAGGCTCCCGCCCCGGGCCGCGAGGTCGGCGACGAAGCCCGGGAGCCGATCCCGGCCCGCGGCGAAGGGATCGAAGCCCGACCAGGAGCCGCGGACGGACTCGCCTTCGAGGAGGTAGATGGCCGCGCACTCGGCCTCGTCGCCCCGGAGGAGGGCGTCCGTGACGATGGCGAGGATGCGGTCGAGGTCGGGGGCGTCCGGCAGGGCGAGGTTGACGTCGGCGAGGAGGGCCGAGAGGGAGCCGACGTTGCGCTTGAGCCGCTCGGACATGGCGTTCACGCGCCCCGCGAGGAGGCCGATCTCGTCGGAGCCCAGGGGCGCGATGGGGGAGGAGAAGTCGCCCTCGGCCAGGCGCTCGAGGGCCCCCTCCACGAGGCCGAGGTTGGCCGCGATCGACCTCGTCATGACGAAGGCCCCGGCCACCGCGAGGCCGGTGACCAGGAGGGCGGCCAGGCCGTAGGCGAGGACGATGCGCCGCTCGATCCCGAGGGCCTGGCGCTCGAGGCCGGAGACGAAGCGGCTCAGGTAGCTGCCGAAGATGTTGCCGAAGTAGAAGGAGGTCGAGCGCAGGGCCCCGAAGACGAGGTGGAGGGACTCGTCCTTGGACTGCTGGATGAGGGAGTAGAGCCGGTCGTCCTCGGGGTAGGAGCTGCGGATCCGCTGGATCGTCGCGCGGAGGGACTCGATCTCGAGGAAGGCCCGCTCGCTCATGGGTCCGGCCACCGCGTAGGCCTCGCGGAGCTCCTCGTCGGCGAGGAGCTCGCGCACCGCCGGGTCGGCCATGAATGCCCCGTAGGAGGAGCGGAAGTCGGCCACCGACTCGATCCAGGCCCGCTCGGTGGCCACCCTGCCCCGGGAGAGGACGACGCCCTGGAGGGAGGAGTAGAGGCCGGGGCCGAAGAGGTCGAAGACGAGGTCCTTCATGAGGCCCTGGGCCAGCTGGGCCTTGGCGATGAGCCGCGTCCCCCGGTCGATGGCGCTGCGCATGGAGCGGAGGCGGAGGTAGGTCTGGATCGAGAGGCCCGTCAGGGCGGCGAAGCCCCCGGCGACGAGGAGGACCAGGGCCAGGAGCTTGGAGCGGATGCGCACGAGCCGGAGTATAGCACGGATGGGGGCCGAGGGGCCCGGGACGCTGGGGCTCGAGGGACGATGCCGGGCTCAGCTCCCCCTCGCCCGCCGGTACTCCTCGGGCGTGTCGAGGTCGGCGAGGACGGCCGGGTCGCCCGCCTCGACGAGATCCATGCCCCGGGCCGCGAGGAAGGGCTTGAGGCGGCTCCCGGGCTCCAGCCCGAGTATCTCGGGGATCCACGCCGAGGGGATGAGGACGGGGTGGCCCGGCTCCCCGCGGAAGGAGGCGAAGAGGGCCGCCTCGGGCAGGCCGGCGCGGCGGCGCGCGTCGCGGGCCGCGGCGAGGAGGCCGTAGGCCGAGGCCGGGACGAGGGGCATGTCGGCGTGCATCTCGAAGAAGGCCTCGCCCCGGACCTGGCCGAGGGCGGCCTGGATGGAGCCGAGCATGCCCTCCTCCCAGCGGGGATTGGGGACCGCGGCGACGAGGCCCGAGGCCAGGGCAGGCCCCAGGGGCCCGCCGCGGAGGCTCGCCTCGACCTCGGCGGCGCGGCAGCCGAGGACGACGAGGGCCCGGCAGCCGGCCTCGAGGGCCGCGGCGACGACGGAGCCGAGCATCGTGAGCCCCGAGCCCTCCGGCCCGAAGGGCAGGAGCTGCTTGGGCCGGCCCATGCGGGTCGAGCCGCCCGCCGCGGCTATGACGCAGTCGATCAGGATAGGCCCCGCGCGGAAGCGCATCGGCGAGCTGGGTTCACGCCTCGAGCTTGGGCGGGGCCCGGGGCCCGCGTCAAGGGGACTCGGCGGGGGCAGCTCTTTCGCCTATCGCGTCGTCGAGATCATGCCGTCCCAGGAGTTCCGGACGCTGCCCTCGCGGGCCTCCTCGTCGGAGAACCAGTGGGAGGTCACGCTCTTCAAGTCGGTGTAGAAGCGCAGGCCGTCCGCGCCCATCGCGTGGAGGTCGCCGAGGAAGGAGGCCTTCCGGCCGGTGAAGCCGAAGAGGCCGAGGGGCACGGGTATGCCGACGTTGATCCCTACCATGCCCCCGTGGCTGCGCCGGGCGAATTCCCGGGCGTAGTAGCCTGAGCGGGTGTAGATCACCGAGCCGTTGGCGAACTCGCTGGCGTTCATGAGGGCCAGGCCCTCCTCGAAATCCCTCGCCCGCTTCACGCAGAGGACCGGCCCGAAGATCTCACGCTCGCCGACGGCCATGCCGGGCGCGACCCGGTCGAAGAGGGTCGGGCCGAGGTAGAAGCCGCCCTCGTAGCCGGGGACCCGGAGAGCGCGGCCGTCCAGGACGAGCTCGGCCCCCTCGGCGACGCCCCGCTCGATCCAGGCCTCGACGGAGGCGCGGTGCTCGGCGTTGACCAGGGGCCCGAGCCGCGAGGAGCGGTCGTAGGCGGGCCCGACCTTGAGCTCCGACATCCGGCGCCGCAGGGCCGCGACGAGCTCGTCGGCGATGGCCTCCTCGGCGACGACGACGGGCAGGGCCATGCAGCGCTCGCCCGCGCAGCCGCAGGCGGAGTTCACGATGCCGGCGGCGCTCCGCTCGAGGGCCGCGTCCGCCAGCACGAGGGCGTGGTTCTTGGCCTCGGTGAGGCACTGGACCCGCTTGCCCGCGGCCGCGGCTGCCTCGTAGACGTGGCGGCCGACCGAGCTCGAGCCGACGAAGCTCACCCCGGCGATCGAGGGATGGCGCAGGAGCAGCTCGGCCTCGGCGCGGGAGCAGGTGACGAGGTTGAGGACCCCGGGAGGGAGCCCCGCCTCGTACCAGAGCTCGATGATCCGCAGGGCGGTTCGGGGGGTGTAGCTCGCCGCCTTGAGGACCATCGTGTTGCCCGCCGCGAGGCAGAGGGGGGCCATCCAGCCCATCGGTATCATGGCGGGGAAGTTCCAGGGCACGATGCCGGCGAAGACTCCGAGGCTCTCGCGGTACTGGGAGGTATCGTAGCCCGGCGAGCAGTCCATGAGGGCAGGGCCCGCGAGCATCGAGGGCGCGCCGCAGGCGAACTCGACGACCTCGATCGCCTTGAGGACGTCGCCCATCGCCTCGTCCCAGACCTTGCCGTGCTCGCGGGCGACGAGCTCGGCGAGCTCCTCGACCTGGGCATCCATGAGGGCCTTGAGCCTGAAGAGGACCTGGACCCGCTTGGTCGCCGGGGTGCCCGACCAGGCGGGATAGGCCGCGGCCGCGGCGGCGATCGCCTCCTCGACCTCCTCGGGCAGGCAGCGGGGCGCCCGCGCGACGAGCTCCCCGGTGGAGGGGTCGAAGCAGTCCATGTAGCTCGCCGTCCGGGAGCGCCTGAGCTCACCGCCCGAATGGTAGCCGAGTTCCCTGATCTCGCTGTTCATGGCGTCTCCTTACAATCCGAGCATGTCCTTGAGCCGGAGGGCCTGGGTCACCTCGCCCTCTATCCGGAGCCTGCCGCGCAGGTAGGCGGTCTCGAGCCGGGCCGAGCCCTCGAGTATCTCGACCCAGGCCCGGCTCGGGATCCTCACCGTGAAGAGGGCCGAGCCGGGCAGGGGCCCTTCGGCGACCTCGAGGCCGCCGCTCCCAACCCTGAGCGCGAAGCTGCCGGCGCAGTCGGAGAAGGCCAGGCCGATCTCGCCCGAGAGGCCCCCGGCGGCCCCGGCCCTGAAGCGGCCGGGCAGGGCCAGGGTCAGCTCCCGCGCCCGGTCGGCGCAGGCCGAGCCCTCCCCCGCGCCGCCCCGCGCGAGGGAGGCGAAGAAGGCGGCCCGGGAGCGGCGCTCGGCCCGGCGGGCCCGGGCGGCGAGGAGGCCGGGGAAGGGCGAGTCGAGCTCGGCGAGCCAGACCGTCCGCCGCTCGCGGTCCGACTTCGCGACCGCGAGGTCCATGGCCAGGAGCCGCCTGCCCTCCTCGCCGGAGGGGCGGGGCTCCTCGCGGCCGAGGGCCGCGGCCACGAAGTTGCGCGCGGAGAGGCGGAAGCCCTCGGCCCAGTCGGTCTCCGCCTCGTGCCAGGCCCAGCTCCCGCCCGCGTAGACCCCGACGGCCGGCCCCTCGAGGATGGAGGCGGTGCAGCGGCGGATGACGAGGATGCCCCGGGAGCCCGAGACGTCGATCCATTCGTCGTTGCCGTAGTACCGCGAGGGGACCGCGAGCTCCTTGCCGTAATGGAACTCGCACTGGCCGAAGCGGCGGCCGCCCTCGTGGGCCCACATGACGAGGGCCGGGGAGTCGACGACCCCCTCGGTCTGGTCGATCCAGGCCGAGACCTTCTCGAAGTCCCCGAGGAGGGCCCAGGCCGTCGCCCACATGTGGTGGCCGTGGTCGAAGGTGTTCATGCCCCGGCCCTCGGCGAGCTCGCGCAGGCGCCAGGCCCAGGTGGAGTCGGGCACCGGCCAGCCCCCCGTCCCGCCCGAGATCATCTTGATCCTGACGGTCGCGGGATCGCCTATCGCGCCGGAGTCGAGGAGGCGCCGCGCGAGGGCGATGGGCGGGTAGTGGACGTAGTTCTCGGCGACCTTGAGGAGCTTCCCCGAGGCCCTCGCCGCGGCGATCATGCGGTCGGCGCTCCGCAGGCTCGTCGCCATGGGCTTCTGGACCGAGACGTGCTTGCCCGCGCGGAGGGCGGCGACGCTCATCGCCTCGTGCCCGAGCTGGGGGACGAGGACCTCGACCGCGTCGATCCCGGGGTCGGCGAGGAGCTCCCCGTAGCCGCCGTAGACCCGGGGGACGCCCCATTCGGCGGCCTTGCGGGCGGCGGCCGCCCCGTCGAGGTCGTAGAGCCCGAGGAGCTCCGCGTCGGGATCCCCGCGGTAGGCCGCCGCGTGGAGATCGGAGATCCGTCCGCAGCCGGCGAAGGCGACCCTGAGCTTGGCCACATCCTGCCTCCTAGAGCCCGAGACGGTGCTTCTCGCGCTGCACGCGCTCGCACCAGGCGCCGACGTTCCAATCCCCGTAGGCCCCGAGCCCGCCCCGCTCGTCCGGCCCCCAGTAGACGGGGACGTGGACGAGGGCGAGCCCCGGGTGGGCGTAGGCCGACTCGAGGGCCGCTCGGAGCTCGGCCGCCGAGCCCCCGCCCGCGAGGCCGAGGACCCCCTCGACGGAGCGTGCCATGGCGGCGTAGTCGACGGCCACCGCGTCGTCCGTGCGGAAGTCGGCCCCGTACTGGGCGAGCTGGAGGGAGCTGATGGCCCCCATCCGCCGGTTGTCCAGGAGGACGATCATGCCGCGCAGGGACTGCGCGGCCGCGTCGACGAGGATCTGGTTCCCCATCATGAAGCTCCCGTCCCCGCTGAGGGCGATCGGGTAGGCCGGCGCGTCGGCCAGGGCCGAGGCGAGGATGGCCGAGGAGGCGAAGCCCATGTAGGAGGCCCCGGTCTCGGTGAAGACGCGGCCCGGGACCTCGTCCTCGAGGAGCTGGAAGCCGTTGGCCTGGACGTCGCCGGCGTCGAAGTAGGCGACGGCGCCCTTCTCGCGGGCGAAGGCGGCGACCGTCGCGATGGCCGCGGGCTGGGTCAGGAGGGGGCGGCCGTACTTGGGGTCCGGCAGGCTCTCCTGGGCGATCCGGGAGGCCAGGAGGGCCTCCCACTCCGCCCTGCGGGCCCGGCATTCGCCCATCCAGGGGCTCGGCGAGGAGCCCTTGTCGATCCCGGCCTCGCGGAGGGCCTCGAGGAGCCGCTCCACGACGGCGGCGGCGTCCCCGAGGAGGGGGAGGCAGCGGTTGTAGTGCGAGGCGTCCCCGTGGCGGGCGTTGATCGCGATGAGGGAGCGCGCCGACTTCCAGGCCGTGCCGGAGCAGTCCCACTGGCAGACCGCCCTGGCCCCGACGGCGATGGCCAGGTCGGCCCCCGCCATGGCCGCGTTGCCCGATATCGATCCCTTGGAGCCGCCGACCCCCATGTTGCGCGGGTGCGACCCGGGGAGGATGCCGACGGCCGAGGGGCCGTGGACGTAGGCGGCGTCGGCGCGGCGCAGGAGCTCGTCGAGGGCGGCGGCCCCGATCCCCCGCGCCCCCCTGCCCGCCTTGAGCGTCACGCGCTCGGCCCCGGCGATCATGCGGGCCGCCTCGCGGAAGGCCTCGGCGTCGGCCGGGGCCAGGCGGGGATACTCGGGCCGGCGCGGCAGCTCCTCGAGGTTGAAGCCCTCGAGGCGCGCGGCCTGGGCGTTCATGGGCAGGAAGAGGTAGAAGGGGGCGGGGAAGCCGGGGGCGAAGACCGCCTGGGCGCCGCGCTTCAGGGCCGCGGGGAGGGCCCAGGGATCGAGGAGGCTGTAGGCGGCGCCCATGGCCGAGGCCATCTTGAGGAAGGAGGCCTGCTCGGCGAGGGGGACCTGCTGCATGTTGTAGCCCTCGTCCTGGCTGGTCTCGTCGCCGAGGAGGTAGTACAGGCCCAGGCCGTTCGAGGCCGGGGCGAGGGAGGCGGCGAGGGCCTGGAGGGCACCGGGGCCGATGGAGGCGAAGACCGCCGCGGTCTCGCCGTACTGCCAGGCGAGGGCGGTCGCCGCGTGGGAGGCCTCGATCTCGCTGCGGAGGTTGAAGACGCGGACCAAGCCCGCGGCCTCGTAGGCCCGCAGGGCCTCGCCGAGCGCCGTCGAGCCGTGGCCGAAGACGCCGAGGTACTTCCGGACCCCTTGGCGGAGGAGGCCCAGGACGAGGGCCTCGGCGGCCTCGAGGTCCTGCTCGCGCCCGAGCTCCCCCGAGGCGAGGGCCGCCTCGAGGCCGCCGGCGAGGGCGATGGCGGCGGCGCGGGCCTCGGGGCCGGAGCCGCGGGAGCCGGCGAGGGTGCTCACCGCCGGGCCCTCGCCTCGAGCGCGGCCGCCAGGGCCGGGTCGGCGGCCTCGCCCGACAGGGCCGCGTCGAGGAAGCCGGGGTAGCCGAGGGCCGGGAGGGCGATCTCGTCGGGGAGTTCCCGCACGATGTCGGCGAAGGCGCGATGGGCGACGCCGGATAGCCTGGCCAGGAGCTCGCGCGAGGAGCGCTGGGGCTCGCGCCGATGCGCGGGATAGCCCGAGGCCCGCTCCTCCGTGAACAGCTGGTCGAAGAGGAGGCGGAGGTTGACCTCGCCGGCCCAGCCGTAGCCCTCGTTCAGGGCCAGGCTCGCGCAGTTGCCGCCGTTGATGCGCGCGAAGAGCCAGGCGTCCAGGGGCGAGCGCAGGAGGCCGCAGGAGACCCCGGGGTAGAGGAGGACCGAGTTCAGGTAGCCCTGCCCCGTGCCGCAGCCGCCAACGGCGAAGTCGGCGCGGCCGAGGCCGAGGAGGAGGGCCGACATGAGGCCGGTGTGCAGGTAGGAGAGCTCGGGCGCCTCGCCGGAGCGGCGCATGCCGCAGTTGAGGATCTCGTGGCCCCGGCCCTCGAGGGCGCGGAGGATGTCCGGGTTCCGGTCGGCCGAGCTCGTCTCGTTGATCAGGGCGATCCGCATGCGTCCCTCCATTCGGTATCGCGCAACGCGCCTTTCGCGCTCGCGGCGATGGCCCCGGGCGTCAGCCCGTGCTTGGCGAAGATGGCCTCGTCCTCCCCCGACTCGAGGAAGGCGTCGGGGAAGCCGAGCCTCAGGACCCGGCAGGGCGAGGCCTCGGCGACCGCCTCGCAGGCCGCGGAGCCCAGGCCGCCCGAGCGGGCGTGGTTCTCGACGGTCACCAGGAGGCCGCAGTCCCGGGCCGCCCGCGAGGCCGCCTCGGCGTCGAAGGGCTTGATCGTGCCGAAGTGGAGGACCCGGGCCGAGATCCCCTCGCGGGCCAGGATGGCGGCCGCCTCGAGGGCCCGCGCGCTCATCATGCCCTCGGCCAGGATGGCGAGGTCGCGGCCGGGCGCCAGCTCGACGGCCCGCCCCAGCTCCGGCCGCCAATCGGGCCCGAAGAGGTCGGGGAGCTCGCAGCGCATCGTCCGCAGGTAGGCCGGCCCGGGGATGGCCATGGCGAGCTCGGCCATGGCCCGGGCCTCGGCCGCGTCCGCCGGGGCGAGCACCGTCATGCCGGGCATCGAGCGCATGACCGCCAGGTCCTCGATCGCCGAGTGGGTCGCCCCGCCCCGGCCCGAGGGCAGGCCCCCGTAGGAGCCGTTGAGCTTGACCGGCAGGCCCGTGTGGGCGACCGAGACCCTGATCTGGTCGGCCGCGCGGCAGGAGAGGAAGGCGGCGAAGGCCGAGACCCAGGGCACCAGGCCGCAGGAGGCCATCCCCGCCGCGGCGCAGACCGCGTTGGCCTCGGCTATGCCCATGGCGTAGAAGCGGCCCGGGTAGGCGGCGCGGAAGAGGGAGGTCCTGGTCGAGCTGCAGACGTCGGGATCGAGGACGACCATCTCCGGGTGCCGATCGGCCATCTCGACGAGGGCCGCGCCGAAAGCCTCGCGTTGGGCGATTCCCGGAGCCTTCATCCCCCCACCTCCCCGATGGCCCGGGCGTACTCCTCGTCGTTCGGGGCCTTGCCGTGCCACTCGCAGCGCCCCTCCATGAAGGACACCCCCCTGCCCTTGACCGTCCGGGCCACGAGGGCCACCGGGCCGGAGCCGGCCCCGTGGCGCGCCGCCTCGAGGGCGGGGACCAGGGCGCCGAGATCGTGGCCCGCGACGACCGAGGACTCCCAGCCGAAGGCGCGCCAGCGATCGGCTATCCGCTCGGGGGCCAGGGAGGGGCCGGTGGGCGCGGAGAGCTGGACCCCGTTGCAGTCCACGACCGCGATGATGCCCGGCAGGCGGAGGGCCCCCGCGTATTCGGCGGCCTCCCAGACCTGGCCCTCCTGGAGCTCCCCGTCGCCCAGGAGGACGAAGGTCCGGAAGCCCCCGAGCTCGGGCCTGAGCTGGGCGGCGAGGGCCATGCCGACGCCGCAGGACAGGCCCTGGCCGAGGGAGCCGGTGGAGATGTCGATGCCCGGGGCCCTGCCCATGTCCGGATGGGCCTGCAAGGGGCTGCCGAGCTCGTCGTAGCCTTCGAGGAGGCTCTCGGGGAAGTAGCCGCGGAGGGCCAGGGCCGCGTAGAGCCCCGCCGAGGCGTGGCCCTTGGAGAGGATGAAGCGGTCCCGGTCGGGACGCTCGGGACGCCCCGGATCGATGTTGCGCAGGACGCGGAAGTAGAGGGCGACGAGGATCTCGACCTCGGAGAGGGAGCCCCCCGTGTGCCCCATGCCCGCGCGATGGACCGTATCGAGGATGAGGCGGCGGAGCCGCCGGGCCCGGGCCTCGAGCTCCCCGGCGCTCCCCTGCAGTACCCCTATCTGCTCGCTCATTATTGCGCATAGTACAATCGTGTTGCGCTTATGTCAACAAAAATGATTCACCCGGCTTGCAAAGCTCCGAGGCAGGCCCTATAGTCCCCCCATGGCCAAACAGGATGGAAGCATGGTCCAGTCGGTGGAGCGGGCCCTCTCCCTCCTGTGGAGGCTCGCCGAGCATCCGGAGGAGAAGGCCGGCCTGGCCGAGCTGGCGGCCCACCTCGACGTGGACAAGAGCTCGGCCTTCCGGCTCCTCTCGACCCTGATCAAGTACGACCTCGTCCGCCAGGACGAGGGGGTTCGGGGCTACCGCCTCGGCTACGGCATCTACCGCCTCGCCGCCTCCCTCCGCGAGCAGCTGAAGATCACGGAGGCCTGCTCCCCCATCCTCAAGCGACTCGCCCTCGCGACGAAGGAGAACGCCCACCTCGCCGTCCTCTCGGGCACGAAGGCGGTCTTCATCGACCGCGAGCGGGCGGCCAAGTCGATCGCGGCGAACACCAACATTGGCGACACCGAGGAGCTCTACTGCACGGCGGTGGGGAGGTGCCTCGTCTGCGCCCACGCGGAGGAGGAGCTGGAGGCCCTGCTCGGCGGGATCGAGATGACGCGCTTCACCGAGCGCACCATCGTCGAGCCCGCGAGGCTCCGCGAGGAGCTCCGGGCCATCCGGGCCCGGGGCTACGCCCTGGACGACGGGGAGTACGAGCCTAACGTCGTCTGCCTGGCGGCGCCGGTCTACGGCTTCGAGGGCAAGGTGGAGGCCTCCATCGGCATCTCGGGGCCGCGAGAGCGCATGGAGGCCGAGATGGAGCTCTACCGCGCGGCGGTGCTCGCCGCGGGCGGGGAGGCGAGCTCCCTCCTCGGGGGCTCGGCCCGGCCGCGGCCGGCGCAGGCCTGATAGGCCTGGGCTTGGGAGGCCGTCCCCGGCGACGCCGCCGATCTCGGCCGCGCCGCCTTACTGGGCCTTCCCCAGGACGTCGAGCGGGTTGAAATACGTGCCTCGGCGGGCGATCCCGAAATGGAGATGCGTCCCCGTCACGGCCCCCGTGTTCCCGACGCGGCCGATGGGCTGGCCCTGGGCGACCGACTGGCCGACGCGAACCTGTATCGAGGACAGGTGGAAATAGTACGAGGTGTATCCCTCGCCGTGGGAGATGATCACGTAGTTGCCGAAGGTCGGATCGTCGCGGAGGGCGGCCACGACCTTCCCGGACCTCGTCCCGGTCACCGTCGATCCCCATGGAACCGCCAGGTCGATCCCGTGGTGGAACACCTTGACCCCGGTGAAAGGGTCCTCCCGGAGGCCGAATGGCGAGGAGACGGAGCCTTTCGCCGGCATCATGAACAGGTCGCCATTGATGCGCTGGAGCGCCGCCGGGTCCATACGAGCGCCGGCCAGGAACAGGATATCCCCCGGGGCGACCCGTCCCTGGCCTGTCAGGAAACGAACGCATTCAACAGGGATCGCATAACGCGCCGAAATGGACTCGAGGTCGTCTCCCTCGCGCGCGGTGTACAAAAGGCCATCTTGGTTGGGAACCCGAATATCCGCCCCGAGGCGGAGCGCGCGCGAATCCGTTATGCCGTTGAAGCTGACGAGCGTATCCACGCGGACGCCGTGGTCTTGGGCTATCCCCGAGAGCGTGTCTCCCCGCTGGATCGTGATCGTGGCATAGTCGAGCGGGGCGGTCGGCGCCTCGGCCTGCTCGCCATCCTCCGACAGGGCCGGAGCCTCTTCGAGGCGCTCGGAGCCGCGGGGACCGATGCCAAGGGCCAGCATCGCCGCGGCGAACAGGACCACGATCGCGGCGAAGGCGAAGGCTCGCTTCCCCATCGACGCAGGGCAACGGGCCCAAGAGCGGCTCTTCGCGTCGCGGAAACGGTATCTCATGACCGGCCCCTAGCGGCTGCCGGCCGGCCTTATGGCGGCGTCGAGGAGACCGGCGGGCGCCGGCTTGCGCGCGAGGGCCGAGACGCCGCCCGAGATCGAGAAATACACGTACGAGGACGCGGATGGGGGGTCGAACAGGACGGTGAAGCCAGGCGCGCGAGAAGCCGTCTCGAGGGGGAGCGCGACGGCCAGAGCATCCCTCCCCTCCTTGATCGCCGCCTGCGCCGTCGCGCTCACGACCTTTTTCGCGGGCGGATCGAAAAACGCGACGCTGCAGCCGCGTGAAGAGGTATACTCCATCGCGAAAACGACCGTGTCCCCGTCGACGTAGACATCGGCACCCTCGATCGCGATCGCGCCGTCGCCGATGCGGACCAATGCGTAGAACCCGGGGCCGGCCAGCCTTCCGGACCGCATCGCGGCCTCGGGAGCGGCGGCGAGCGCGGCGGCGCGCAACGCGCAGGCCGCGAAGAGCCCGATCCGCGCCACGCGGCCGGTCATGGGGCGACCTCTCCGGCGAAAGCCGCGCTGATGGCCTCGGCGTCGATCGCGGCTCCGCCGACCCGGACCTCGTAGTGCAGGTGCGGCCCCGTCGAGCGCCCGCTGTTGCCGACGGCGCCGATGGCCTGGCCTTCCCTGACTCGGTCGCCTCCCTTCACGTCGACCCGCGACAGGTGCGCGAAGAGCGCCGTGGTCTCGCCGCGGCCGAGGACGACGAACGAGCCGAGGCTCGCGTCGCGGCCGGCCTCGATGACGGTCGACTCCATCGTCGCCATCACCGCATCGCCCGACCTCCCGTTCGAGTAATCCACTCCGGTGTGCAGGCGAGCGGAATCGGCGACCGGTTCGAAAGAGTCGCCGAAGCCCCTCGTCACCCGCCAGCGCCCCTCGAGCGGCTTGGCTTGGGGAAGGGACCCGATCGGATAAGCCCGCGTGGCCTTCTCCCCGCCGCGCTCGATCGCCGGCAGTTCGACCTTGGGACCCGTCCTCGCCGCGGCGAAGAGAGGCGTGAAGGTCGAGGAGACGGCGACGGCCGCCGCCAGGAGCAGGGCCGCGAGGCTGGACAGGACCGCCGCGCCCGGTCCGGCCGGTTCGCCCTCGAGGATGCGGCGGATGCGTCGCGCCGCCCCCGTGGCGCCGCCGATGCCGCTCGCCAGGGGCGGGAACCCGGCGGCTCCCGGCGATGACAGCTCGAGGATGAGCGTCGCGTAGAGCGACGGCCGCGTACCCCCCTGGACCACGATCGCGTCGCAGGCTTCCTCCGCATCCTCGGATAGGGCCTTGATGAACCGCGCCGCGAAAGGCAGGCACCAGGCCGACGCGAGCAGGGACCCGACGATCGCCATGAAGGCCAGGTCGTGGCGCTTGACGTGGCCGAGCTCATGGAGCATCGCCGCGAGCCTCCGCTCTTCGCTCCAGCTCTCCGGATCCTCGGGAACGACGATCGCGGCGCCGGCGCGGAAGGCGACGAAGGGCGAAGCGAAACGCCCTTCGAGGAGGAACGGCCGCTTGCGCATACCGAGGCGATTCCGGGCTTCGGCGAGCGAGAGCGCCCAAGCCCCGTCCCGGGGCGGGCGCAGGCTCCTGAGCGTACGAGCGGTCGAGGCCGCCGCCAGGGCCATCCTCGCGAGCGCATGGGCGGCTCCGAGGGCCCAGGCGCCGACGAGGACCAAGGCTATGCCCGCCGAAACCTCGAGGCCTCGGGTACGCGCGCCTTCGAGCCCTCCCGAGCGGCTATTCCCTGGGCCGGCCTGATCCGCGAGGACGACGCCCGTCCGGTCGAAGCGGCCGATACCCGCCTCATCGATGTCGCGGCCCGAGGGCAGGAGAGCCAGCAAGGGCAAAAGAAGCGCGGAGGCGAGGAGCAGCCTGAAACGCGCGGCCGCGGCGAGGCGTCCGCGCAAGAGGCCCCTGAGCGCGAGGGTCGAGCCGAGCACCGCGAAGGCGCGCAGGAGGAAAAGCGAGAGAGACTCGATCATCGCTTCACCTCCCCTGCTTCCAGGCGGCGTCGATGAGGTCCTTGAGCTGGCGGTACTCCTCGTCGCTGAGCGGCTTTCGATCGCTCCCTATGAGGGCTGCGATCGCGCGCGCCTTCGATCCGCTGAAGAAAGTCGACATCGCGTCCTCGAGAAGGGAGGCGCCCTCCGTCTCCAGGTCCGTCGCAGGAGACCAGACGTAGCGCTGGCCGTGTTGCCTATGGACGATTCGGCCCTTCGTCTCGAGCGCGGCCAGGAAGGTCCGCACCGCGGAGTAGCTCGTCCCGTCGGCGAGCGCCTCCTCGACCTCGTGCGCGGTCGCCTCGCCCAGCGATAGGAGGATCTTGAGAACCTCGCGCTCACGCTTCGAAAGTCCATCGAGTATCGACATAGCGTCTCCAGGTGCTAGTTTTTTAGCACGTGCTAATAATCTAGCATCTAGGTATATGACTGTCAAGGACTCGATGAGGCGATCGCGCAGCCGAAAGCGGAGATGCGGCGTTGCGAGCTACCTTCGCCCCTCGCGGCAGAGCCGGCCGCGGCGGGGTGGAGGCATAGCATCGCAGAGCCACTCAGGAGACGGGCGAGGCCCTTCGCTTCATTGGATCGATGCGGCGGGCGCCGGGACGGCCTCGGCCTTGGCCGCGATGAAGGCGCGCAGCTCCTCGAGCTGCCGGACCACCGCCTTGGGCGCGGGCCCGCCGACCTGGTCGCGCCGCTCCACGCAGGAGTCGAGCCTGAGGTAGCGGGAGAGCTCCCCGGTCTCCGTACCCTGCCAGGCGGGATGGAGGGCGGCGAGGCCGGCCTCGCCCAGGGCGGCGAGGAGGCCGGCGACCGCGGGGCTGCAGCCGAAGGCGCCGCCCTTGCGCGCCGACTCCCAGGCCAGGACGAGGGCCCGGCCGGCGGCGTAGGCGGTGCGGAAGGGAACGCCCTTGTTGAGGACGAGGTACTCGGCGGCGTCGGCGGCCCAGAGGCAGCCCTCCTCGGCCGCGGCCCGCATGCGCGCGGGATCGGGCGCGATGGACGACACCATGGTCGCGAAGGCCTTCGCGCAGGCGAGGGCGGTGTCGGCCGCGTCGAAGATCGCGGCCTTGTCCTCCTGGAGGTCGCGGTCGTAGGCGAGGGGCAGGCCCTTCTGCATGACGAGGAGGGCGACGAGGTCGCCGTAGGCCCGGCCCGCCTTGCCGCGGATGAGCTCGGCGGGGTCGGGGTTGCGCTTCTGCGGCATGACGGAGGAGCCGGTGGAGCAGGAGCTCCCCAGCTTGACGAAGCCGAACTCGTAGGAGGTCCAGAGGCATATCTCCTCGCAGTAGCGGGAGAGGTGGGTGAGCAGGGCGGCGCAGGCCGCGGCGAGCTCCAGGCAGGCGTCCCGGTCGGCCACCGCGTCCATGCAGTTGGGCGAGGGCCGCGCGAAGCCGAGGGAGGCCGCGACCCCCTCCCGGTCCAGGGGGAGGCCCGAGCCGGCCAGGGCGCAGGCGCCCAGGGGGCACTCGTCGGCCCGGGCCGCCGCGTCCTCGAGCCTGCCGTAGTCGCGCCGGAGGGCCGCGGCCCAGGCCATGAGGTGGTAGGCGAAGCTCACCGGCTGGGCCCGCTGGAGGTGGGTATAGCCGGGCATCAGGGTCCGGGTATGGCCCGCGGCGAGCTCGGTTATGGCGCGCAACGCGTCCAGGAGGGCCTCCCTGAGCTCGGCCGAGGCGCGGCGCATCCAGAGCCGGAGGTCGAGGGCCACCTGGTCGTTGCGGCTGCGGCCCGCGTGGAGGGCGCGGCCTGAGTCCCCGAGGCGGGAGGTGAGCTCGGCCTCGACGAAGGAGTGAACGTCCTCGGCCAGGGGGTCGACGGCGAGGCTGCCCTCCTCGGCCTGCACGGCGAGGGCGCCCAGGGCGCGGCCGAGCTCGGCGGCCGTCCGCTCGGGCAGGATGCCCTGGCGGCCGAGCATGGCCGCGTGGGCGATCGAGCCCTCGATGTCGACGGCCAGGAGGCGCTGGTCGACGCCGACCGAGGAGAGGAAGGCGTCTATCGCGGGATCGAGCCCGCCGTCCTTGGAGGTCTCCCAGAGCTTCGCCATGGCCTGCCTTCAGTCCCCCGCGGGGGCGGTGTAGCCGGCCGAGCCGGGGGCCATGGGCTGGACGGGCTCGCCCGCCTTGAGCCGGGCCTGGAGCCGCGCCCGCACCTTGGTCGGCAGGCCGAAGAGGTTGATGAAGCCCTCGGAGTCCTTGTGCGAGAACAGGGGGCCCGTGGTGAAGCTCGCGATGCTCGCGTCGTAGAGGGAGGTGGGCGAGCTCATGCCCGCGCTCGTGATGGAGCCCTTCCAGAGCTTGAGCTTGACGGCGCCGGAGACGTTCGACTGGGTCGAGTCGATGAAGGCGCAGAGGGCCTCCATGAGGGGGCAGAACCACTCGCCCTCGTAGAGGGTCTCCGCGAACTTCTGGCCGACCTGGAGCTTGAAGGAGAGGGTCTTGCGGTCGAGGCAGAGCTGCTCGAGCTTGGCGTGGGCCTCCATGAGGACGGCGCCTGCCGGGGTCTCGTAGACGCCCCGGGACTTCATGCCGACGACCCGGTTCTCGACCATGTCGAGGATGCCGACCCCCTGGGCCCCGGCGATCTTGTTGAGCGCCTTGACGAGGGAGACCCCGTCCATCGCCGCGCCGTCGAGGCTGACCGGCACGCCCTTCTCGAAGCCGATCGTCACGTAGGCTCCCTGGTCGGGCGCCTTGGAGGGGGCGACGCACATCTTGAGCATGTCGCCCTCGTACTTGGGCTCGTTCGCGGGATCCTCGAGGTCGAGGCCCTCGTGGCTGATGTGCCAGAGGTTGTCGTCCCGGCTGTAGGAGTCGGACTTCTTCATGGGCACGGGGATGCCCCGCTTCTCGAGGTACTCGATCTCCTCCTCCCGGCTCGAGATGTCCCAGATGCGCCAGGGCGCGATCACCTCCATCTCGGGGGCGAAGGCCTTGATGGCGAGCTCGAAGCGGACCTGGTCGTTGCCCTTGCCCGTGCAGCCGTGGGCGATGGCGGTGCAGCCCTCGGCCAGGGCCGTCTCGGTGAGGCTCTTGGCGATGAGGGGCCGGGCGGCGGAGGTGCCCAGGAGGTAGCGCCCCTCGTAGGCCGAGCCCGACTTCACCAGGGGCCAGAGGTAGGCCTCGACGAACTCCTTCTTGAGATCCTTCACCACAAGCTTCGAGGCGCCCGAGGAGATGGCCTTCTTCTCGAGGTTGGCCCAGTCGCATTCCTGGCCGACGTCGCCGCAGACCGCGATGACCTCGCAGTCGTAGTGCTCTTTCAGCCAGGGCACGATGACCGTGGTGTCGAGGCCGCCGGAATAGGCCAAGGCGATCTTCTTCTTCATGCTCTTCATGATCGAACTCCTTGTTGCGAGCGCGCCTGCGCTTCGTCGGGCCGCCCCGGGGGCTGGCCGCATGCACTACCAAGACTGTCGTGGGGTGAGGGTTTAGCGACGACGGAGGCGGGAAAGCGTCGAGGAGGAGATGCCGCGGATCGGTTGCTCCGTCATGCGAGCATAGTAGCGGCGCGCAGGGCGAGCGTCAAGGGACTGATGCATATTTTTGCATTTTTCATGGCTGTTTTAGCCACATAAAAAAAACACAGCGCTTGGTCGGAAACGGTATTTCTTTTTCTATTATGCTTTTACAATCTTCGAGGCAGCCGCCCTGACAAACGTTTCGGTTTTTTATGCATTTCTACATATATGACGAGGCTCGCCCCACGAGGGCGTCGAGGGTGCGGCCGATATGCGCGCGGGTAATCCGCTCCGCCTCGGCGCCCTCCCGCGCGCCGAGGGCCTCGACGAGGAGGCGGTGATCCTCGTCGGCCCGCCTCCGCGCCGCCGGGTCCAGCCGGGCGTGGAAGCTCAGGTCGCAGTGCTCCATCCGGAGCTGGGCGTGGATGGAGACGAGGCAGGGATTGCCCGCGGCGGCGATGAGGGCCATATGGAAGCGGTCGTTGAGGCGCTCGAGCTCGCCCCGCGGCTCGGGCCCGCCCGGGCTCGCGCCCTGCTCGCGCATGGCGGACTCGAGGAAGCGGAGCTCGGCGAGCTGGGCCTCGCTCCGGCGGGAGGCGGCGAGGCAGGCGGCGAAGCCCTCGAGCCCGATCCGGCACTCGATGCGGGCCCGGATCTCGGCCGGGTCGTACTCGCGGACGAGCCAGCCGCGGTTCCGCTCGACGAGGCCCTCCTGCTCCAGCCGGAGCAGGGCCTCGCGGACGGGGGTCCGGCTGACGCGGAGCCGCTCGGCCAGCTCGTCCTCGACGAGGCGGCGCTCGCCGCGGGGCGGGATCGCGAGGATGGACTCGCGGAGCCGGGCGTAGACGGTCTCGGGGAGGGCGGAGCCGGCGCCGCTCCTCCTCCGTCCCGGGGCGGGGATTTCCCGGGAGCCCGCCCCTCCCCCGCTGTTACCGGCTGTACCCTGCGTCTGCTGCTCTGCCATGCCGGGCATTCTAGCATGGTCCGGCGGAAGGGAAGAGAGGCCGGGCTAAAAAAGGCCGCCCCGGGGGGGCGGCCTCGATCGGATGCCGGGATAGGGGCCTACTTGCCCCACGCGGCCAGGTCGAGCTCCTTCTCGGTCTTGGCGACGATTGCGCTGCCGGCGATATCGCCGGTGACGTTGAGGCAGGTGCGGCCCATGTCGAGCAACGCGTCGATGCCGAGGATCATGGCGTAGGCCGCCGCGACCGCCGAGCCTTCCGTGACCTTGAGGCCGATGGACTCGAGGACCATGAGGAGCATGATGGCGCCGGCCCCGGGCACGCCCGCGGTGCCGATGGAGGCCAAGGTCGCGGTGACGATGACGGTGAGCTGCTGGTTGAAGGTCAGGGGGTTGCCGGTGGCGTAGCCGATGAACATGGCGCAGACCCCGAGGTAGATGGCCGTGCCGTCCATGTTGATGGTGGCGCCCAGGGGCAGGGTGAAGGAGCAGATGTTGCGCGGGATGCCGAGCTTCTCCTCGGCGCAGCGCATGGTGATGGGCAGGGTGCCGCTCGAGGAGCGGGAAACGAAGGCCGTGATCATGGCCTCGTTGGCGCCCTTGAGGAACTTGACCAGTCCCAGCTTCCAGACGGCCAGGAGGCCGCCGTAGACGCCGACGAGGTGGACGACGAGGCCGAGGTAGACGGTCACCGTCACCATGAGGAGGGGCCCCAGGGCCTTGGCGCCCTGCTGGGCGAAGACCTGGGCGATGAGGACGAAGACGCCTATGGGGGCGTACTGCATGATGCCGCCGACGATCTTGTACATGGTCTCGGCCGCGGCGTTACAGACCTGGAAGAGGGTCTCGGCCCCGTCGGCGAGGGTCTTGGTCTTCGAGTCCTTGACGTAGGAGATGCCGAGCCCGAAGAGCACCGCGAAGAAGATGATGGGCAGGACGTCGCCCTTGGCGAGGGAATCGACGGGATTGGTCGGGACGATGTTGAGGAGGATCTGGACGAGGGTCGGCGCGGCCGCTTCCTTGCCCTTGATCGCCGCGTCGCCGACGATGCCGAATCCGGCCCCCGGCTGGAAGATGTTGGCGAAGACCAGGCCGATGACGACGGCGAAGGCCGAGGTCAGGAGGTAGTATGCCATGATCTTCACGCCCACGCGCCCCAGGCGGGAGGGGGCGATGCTCGCCGCGCCGGCGATGAGGGAGAAGAGGATGACGGGCACGACGATCATCTTGAGCAGGCGGATGAAGAGGTCGCCGAAGAACTTCGTGTTGTCGACGAAGGGCTTGACCGCGTCGGGGGAGAAGCCGAGCGCGATGCCCAGGATCGCGCCGAGGATCAGGCCTATGAGGATCCGTGCGAGGAGGTTCGACTTGAAGTACCAGTCGAAGATCCCCTTCTTGTTCGCGTTCTCAGCCATGCGTGTCTCCTTGTGGCGAGGCTGCTCCGCCCCGAGGCGGAGCTCAGGTACCCGATCAGTGTAGAGGTCTTTGCGTCGGGCCGAAATGCACCAAATGGGGTATACGGCCGGCCGGCCGGCGGGGGCTCCGCGGGTCCGCCCCGGCTAGACGAGGCCCTCCTCGATGGCCTTGCGGACGATCTCCGCCCGGGAGGAGACGTTGAGCTTCTGGTAGATGTGGAGGATGTGCTTCTTGGCCGTCGCCCCGGCGATGTGGTGCCGCTCGGCGAGCTCGCGGTAGGTGAGGCCGTCGACCACGTCCCTGAGGACCTCGCGCTCGCGGGGGGTCAGCTCGTAGTCGGCGGCCGAGCCCGAGCGGGCGCCGCGCTGGATCTCCTCGAGGAGGCGGCGGGCCACGGTGGGGCTGATCGGCGAGCCTGAGTCCCGGGCCGAAAGGATCTGCTCGAGGAGGGCCTCGGGCTTGGTGTTCTTGAGGATGTAGCCCTTGGCCCCGGCGCGTATCGCGGCGAGGATCCGGTCCTCCTCCTCGAAGATGGTGAGGATGAGGACGATGACGGAAGGGCGCCGCTCGCGGAGGGCGGCCGTGGCCTCGATCCCGCTCATGCCCGGCAGGTGGATGTCCATGAGGACGATGTCGGGCTCGGGATTGGCCTCGATCCAGGCCAGCAATCCCTCGGCCTTCTCGAAGGAGGCGGCGATGCGGATGCGCCCGTCCCGGCCGAGGAGGTAGCGCAGGCCCTCGCGCACCTCGCGCTCGTCCTCCACGATGGCCACGGACAGGGGCCCAGGCCCCGCTTCAGGCCTCACAGGGCGCCTCCTCCCTGGCTCCCCGCGCCGCGAGCCGCCCCGCCGGCGCCTCGATGGCGAAGCGCGCGCCCTCCCCCGGCGAGGAGGCGATCTCCACCGAGCCGCCGAGGCGCTCGGCGCGGTAGCGGATGTTGGCGAGCCCGGCGGAGGAGGGGCCCGCGGCGGCCGGGTCGAAGCCCCGGCCGTCGTCGGAGAAGCGGATCGAGAGGGCCCGGCCGTCGAGCCCGATCCGCGCGCGCACGCGCCTGGCCCCGGCGTGCTTGAGGACGTTGCTCACCAGCTCGTCGAAGATCTTCTCGATCTCGTCGCGGGCCTCGGGCCCGATCGCGTTGAGCGCCTCCCGGCCGCGGACGCGGCAGTCGAAGTCGATGCCCCCGTCCCGGAGCCTCTGGCGCATGCCGGCGGCCAGGCGCTTGGAGAAGTCGGCGGCCAGGCGCTCGTCCGCCTTCATGCCGAGGATGATCTCCTTCAGCCGCTTGATCGCCTGGAGGCAGTTGGCCTCGATGCGCTCGTGCATCTCCCGCAGCTCCTTGGAGCCCTCCCCCGCGAAGCCGCGGGCCAGGTCCCGCGCCACGCCGTTGCAGAAGAACACGTTGGTCAGCTTCGCGCCTATCGTGTCGTGCATGTCGCGGTAGATCCGCTGGCGCTCCTCGCGGAGGCGCAGCTGGGTGTTCTCCCGCTGGAGCCGCCACAGCTCCTCGGTGCGTTGGGCGACCTTTGCCTCGAGGTCGCGCGAGTTCTCCGCGACCGTGTCGAGGAGGCGGTTGAGCTCGTCCCCGAGCTGCCCGAACTCGTCGCTCGAGCCGGCCTCGACCCGGGCCTCGGCCTCGCCCCCCTCGATCCGGTCCACGACGGCGACGACGTGGTTCAGGGGCGAGACGATGAGCTTGGTGGTGATGGCCGCGAGGGCGAGGACGAAGAGGATCATGAGCAGGAGGTCGATCGCGGTGACGAGGTCGAGTATCTCGTTCACCGGGGCCATGATGGCCTCGAGGGGCATGCCCACCGCGATGATCCAGTCGAAGCTCTCGGCCCGCTTGTGGACGAAGAGGGTCCGCTGCCCGCCGACGCTGCCGACGAAGGAGCCCGAGCCCCGCGCGAGGACGGCCTCGCCCCCGGCCAGGTCGAAGCGCTTGAGCTCGAGGCGGGGCCCCCGGTCCTCGGGGAACTGGCTCGCGATGATCTCGCCCGAGGGGCTCAGGATGAGGGCCTTGCCGCCTTGGGGTATCTCGAGCCCCACGAGGATGCTCGCGAGGTCCTCGAGGAGGATGTCCAGGCCGAGGACCCCGGCGAAGGAGCCGTCCTCGCCCTTGACCGGCAGGACGCAGGTGATGCCGAGGGCCTCCACGCTGGCGTAGCGGTAGGGGGCGGAGACGCCGAAGGAGCCCGAGGAGGCGGCCAGCTCGTACCAGGGCCTGCGCCGGGGATCGTAGCCCGGGGGGAAGCTCGGGACGTTGTCCGTGAAGCCCTCGCCGACGCCCCATTCGAACATGCGCCCGTCGGCGGTGCCGAGGTAGACGGCCCGGAGGTGGGCCTCCCGGGCCCGGACCGTGGCCAGGAAGAGGTCCCGCATCCCCTCGGGCTCAGCCCGGCGCACGGCCTTGGTGCCGGCGAGGGCCCGGGCCGCGAACTGGAGGTCGCGGAAGAACTGGGCGAGGCGCTTGTCGGTCTGGTCGAGGATGGTGGAGGCGATCTCGTCGGCGCTGCGGAGGGCGAAGTCGCGGAAGACGCGGCGGCTGATCAGGAAGGCCGAGGCCAGGAAGAAGATGACGGAGATGGATATAAAGATGAAGAACTTGACGCCAATGCCCCAGCGACGCCCCTTCATGCCGGCCGTTCCTCCTCGAACAGGACATTCTAGCGGCGTCCGGGACGCCGGGGCAAGCGAGAACGGGTCCCCGGTGCCCCGCTGGACGGGGCGAGCCCCAGGATCGATACTCATCGCCATGGAAACGCGCGCACCGCGGATCGGCATCATCGGGGGCATGGGGCCGGAGGCCGGCATAGCCCTCCTGGCCAAGGTCGTGGCGGCGGAGCCGGCCGCCCGGGACCAGGATCACCTGCCGGCGGTCCTCGACTCGGACCCGAGTATCCCGGACCGGACGGCCTTCCTCATGGGCCGGGGCGAGGATCCCCTCCCCGCCCTGATCGCGGCGGGCCAGCGGCTCGCGGCCTGCGGGGTCAGCCTGGGGGGCATCGCCTGCATGACGGCCCACGCCTTCATCGGGGGCCTCCGGCCGGCCCTCCCCTTTCCCCTCCTCTCGGCCTTCGAGGAGCTGGCCGCCTTCGTCGCCGCGCGCTACCCGGGGGCCCGCCGCCTCGGCATCCTCGCGACGAGCGGGAGCCGCAAGGCCGGCCTCTACGAGCGCGGCCTCCCCGGCCTCGAGTGCCGCTGGCCCCCCGAGGAGGAGCAGGAGGGCCTCGTCACCGAGGCCATCTACGGGGCGCGGGGGATCAAGGCGGGGAACCGCGGCGAGTACCCGCGGAGCCTCCTCGCCGCGGCGGCCGAGGGCCTGGCCCGCTCGGGGGCCGAGCTCATCGTCGCGGGCTGCACCGAGGTCCCCCTCGCCCTCTCGCCCGCGGACCTGGGCCTCCCCCTCCTCGACCCCATGGAGATCCTCGCCGCGGCCCTCGTGCGCGAGGCCAGGCTCCAGGCCGCCTCCTAGAGGGGCTGGCCCCCGCGGAGGAGGCGGGCGGCGATCTCCTTGAAGAGCTTGGCGGCGACCATGGCCGTGACCCCGCTCGGGTCCCGCCCCGGGTTGAGCTCGACGAGGTCGGCGCCGACGAGGGTGCCGGGGCAGGACTGGACGAGGCCGAGGGCCTCGCGGCTCGTGAGCCCGCCCGGCTCGTGGTGGGAGACCCCGGGCGCGAAGGCCGGGTCGAGGGCGTCGAGGTCGAGGGAGAGGTAGAACTCGCCGGCGAAGGAGGGCCTCGCCCCCCCGGCCCAGGCCCTCATGTCGATGACCTCGGCCCCGAAGCGCTCGGCCTGGGAGCGCAGATGGGGGCTCATGCCCCTGATGCCGACCTGGACCAGGCCGCCGACCGCGCCCTCCTCGCAGGCCCGGGCGAAGGGGCAGGCGTGGGAGAGCCGGTCGCCCTCGAAGTCCTCGTACAGGTCGTTGTGCGCGTCGAGGTGGAGGACGTCGATGGCCCTGCCCCGGGCGCGGGCGTAGCCGGCGAGGATCGGGTAGCTCACCGCGTGGTCCCCGCCGAGGCAGATCAGGCGGGCGCCCGCGCCGAGGACCGCGGCCACGGCCCCGGAGATGGCGCCGGGGTCGAGGCGGCCGCCTAGGTCCAGGTCGCCGAGGTCGACCAGGGAGGGACAGTCCCCGAGGTCGCGGCCGTCCTCGGCGCAGCGGTTGGAGGAGGGGCAGGCGAAGGCCGCCCGGATGGCGCCGGGCGCGGCCGCGGCCCCGCGGAGGTAGGAGGACTTGTCGTCCGCGGGCAGGCCGAGGACGGCGACGGCGCCGGGGCAGGGCAGGGAGGCGGGATCGAAGGTAGGAGGCATGGGAAGGGTGGTAGCATCGGACCGGCCCGAGGTCAAGGGCCGCTCAGCTGCCCCGAGGTCCTGAAGCGCCCCAGCTCCCTGCCAAGGGACGCGACGAGGCGGCTGTTCTCCTCGGCCAGGCGGAGGGACTCGCGCCCGTCGGCCTCGATGCCGTCGGCCCTGCCCCCGATCTCGCGCGAGCATTCCTCCACGCGCAGGCTCGCGGCCCGGAGCCGGTCCATGGCCTCGCGCACCTTGGTGCCGGCCGCGGCCATGGCCGTGCCGGAGGCCTCGACCCGGCTCGCGGCCTCGCGCACCTGGGAGAGGGAGCCGAGGACGAGGCCGCCTCCCGAGCGCTGCTCGAGGATGGCGGTGCAGACCTCTCCCTCCAGCCGGGACAGGGAGCCGATCCGCCCGAGGATGGCGTCGAAGGAGGAGGAAGCCTCGAGCGATGAGGCCGAGGCGGCGGCGATCGAGCCGCCTATCTCCGCGACCCGGGCCGCGATCTCCCGGGAGCGCTCGCGGGCGCTCTCGGCCAGCCGCCTGATCTCCTCGGCGACGACCGAGAAGCCCTTGCCGGCCTCGCCCGCGTGGGCCGCCTCGATCGCCGCGTTCATCGCCAGGAGGTCGGTGCGGTCGGCGATCTCGGCTATGATGCTGTTCGCGGCGGCCAGGTCGGCGCTCCTGCCGCTCGCCGCGGCGATCGCGCCCGCGGCCGCCTCGAGCTTGGACTTGCCCTCCTCGCTCGCCCCGTCGAGGAGGCCGAGCTGCGCGCGGATGGTCTCGGCGCTCGCGGCCATCGCGGTCAGGCTGCCGACCATCTCCTCGACGCAGGCCGAGGCCTCGGAAACGCTGGCCGACTGGGCCTCGATCGCCCCGTGGAGCTCCGAGATGGCCGCGAGTATGCCCAGGGCCTGGGATCTCGCCTCCTCCTCGGCCGAGGATTGCTCCCCTATCTCGCGGTAGCTCGCCTCGATCCCCCCGCGGATGCCGGCGATGGCCTCGCTCGTGCGCGAGGCCGCGCCGGCGATCTCGGAGCCGGTCGAGCTGATCTCCCCGGCGGTGACCCGCACGGAGTCGACCAGGGAGGAGAGGCTCGCCGAGAAGCGGTTGAAGACCTCGCCGAGCCCGCCCACCTCGTCGCGCGAGGCAGCGCTCACCCGGACGGCGAGATCCCCCTCCTCCATCCGCGCGAAGGCCCGCCCGAAGGAGGCCAGGGGCTTGGTCAGCCGCGCCGAGATGAGGAAGACGCCGAGGGCCATCGCGGCCAGCCCGACGGCGAAGATCGCCGCCAGGTCGAGGAGCATCGCGTCGGCGGCGGCGAAGAGGGAGGCCTCGGGGACGGAGAGGCAGAGGACCCAGGGCTCGGCCTGGCCCGGCAGGGCTATGGGCTCGAGGACCCGCATCGAGCCGCCCGAGGCGAAGGAGCGGCCCTTCCCCTCGCCGACGACGGCCGCGAGGGCGCCGGCGACCTCCTCGCCCTCGGCCTCCCCGAGAGGCCGGCCGACGAGCTCGGGCCTGCGGGGGTGGCCGAGCAGCAGGCCGCCGGAGGAGGCGATGCAGGCGTAGGAGCCGGCGAGGCCGCCCGTGCCGGCGACGAGGCTCGACATGAAATCCAGGGAGAGGTCGACCCCGACGACGCCGAGGCGCCCGCCGCCGGCCGCGTCGAGGGGCCGGGAGTAGGTCGTCATGAGCACGGAGCCTCCCTCCTCGCCGACCTCCTCGAGGTAGGGCTCGAGGAAGGAGGGGCGGCCGCTCTCCATGGGGATCGAGAAGAAATCCCCGTAGTAGCTCTCCTCGTCCTCCTCGCCCTCGGCCCCGGCCTGGACGGCGATAGCCTCGCCGTCGCGGTAGGCCCAGGGCAGGAAGGCCCCGTCCGGCTCGTACCGGGGGTCCTTGAGGAACTCGGCGTCCCGGCCGTCCCAGCTGTCGGCCGTGAAGATGGCCCAGACGGCGAAGAGGTCGGCGTGGGCCCCGAGGTAGTCGACGAAGAGGGAGGGCAGGAAGGCGCGGTCCCTCCGGCCGGCCCTATGGAGGGCGAGTATGGCCTGGGCGAGGACGTCGCAGCCCTCGGCGGCGGCCGAGAGCCGGGAGCCGAGCCTCGCCGCGTCGCGCTCCGCCCTCAGGGAGGCGGCCTCGAGGGCGGCCTCCCTCGTCCTCTCGTCGAAGAGGCGGAAGAGGTAGAGGGAGAGGGAGGCGAAAAGGAGGAGCTGGGCCGAGACCAGGGCGGCGAAGAACTTGTGGCGTATCTTCACGGATGGAAGTCTAGTAGCGGCTCCAGCCGCCCGCAAGCGAAGCGCCTTCTTTGACCTCGGGGCCCGCATAGGCTATCATGGCCCATGCTCTTCATCGACCGCCGCGACGGGACCAGGGTTCGGGACCTCGGCCACTACTTCGCCATCCTGCCCTACCTGATGCGCCATCGCAACGAGGCCTCCGTCTACTTCTCCAAGGACATCGACGTCGAGAAGGCCTGCGCCTACTCCCTCGGCCCCGAGGCCGGGAGCCAGAAGCCCGGCCTCTTCGCCATCGCGGTGGCCGCGGCCGTCCGCACCCTCGCGCTCAAGCCCCGGCTCAACCGCTTCGTCAAGGGCCGCGCCGTCTACCAGCGCAAGGAGATCGAGGTCTCCTTCGCGGTCAAGCGCAAGCCGGGGCAGGGGAGCGCCGAGGCGAGCACGAAGATCCGCTTCGAGGCCGGCGACACCCTCGAGCGGGCGAGGTCCCGGCTCGAGGAGGGCATAGCCCGGGCCGCCGAGGGCCGCCTCCTGGAAGGCGAGCGGCGCATCGCCTGGGCCCACGGCCGGCCCCTGGGCAAGGCCGTCCTCACCTCGGCCTTCCGCTTCCTCGACCGCCTCAACCTGGCCTCCGAGGCGACGCTCCGCGGCGACCCCCTCTACACCTCGGTCTACTTCGCCAACCTCGGCAGCGTCGGCCTCGACAGCCCCTTCCACCACCTCTACGACTGGGGCACCGCCAGCATCTACATCGTGATGGGCCGGGTCTTCCAGAAGGAGGTCCCCCGCCCCGAGGGCGGCACGGCGAGCCGGCGCTTCGTCAACTTCAAGATAACCGTGGACGAGCGCATCGCGGAGGGAGCCTACTACGCCCACGCGGCCTCCCTCTTCCTGCGCCTCCTCGGCCACCCCGAGCTCCTCGAGCGCGAGCCCGACCTCTCCGCCGTCGAGGCCTGAGGGAGCGGAGGCGGCCTAGCGCTTGACCTCGCAGCTGCCGGACTGGTCGAAGGCCAGCTCGAAGGCCGGCAGGGCCTCGAGCCCCGTCGCGATCCTCGCCCCGCCTTTGAGCCGGTAGCGCACGACCTTGAGGGTGGCCACCAGGTCGAAGAGCCGCCGGTCCATGTTGGCGAAGTTCATGCTCCCCTCGAGGACGACGCTCCTCGAGGCCCGCGCGGGGATCAGGAGCTCCTCGGCGCGGGAGCCCTCGGCCCAGTACCTGCCCTCGCCCTGGAACTCGTAGTCCAGCGCGGAGAAGGCCAGGGGGAAGTCGTTCGGGTTCTCGATCTCGAGGGCGATCTCGAGGTCGGTGACGACGAGGATGTCGCGGCCGATGCCGACGGACGAGATGCGCAGCCGCGGCTCGCGGACCAGGGGGAAGGAGCCCTCGGCCTCGGCTTCGAGCTCGGCGGGAAGGCCCTCCCGCCGGGCCCCGATCCTCGCGCGGAGCTCCCAGCCCGCCCGGGCGGGGCCTCCTGGCCCGACGACGGCCTCGTCGAAGCCCCGGAGGTCGAGGGCGAACTCGGCGGGGAGCCGCGCCTCGCCTCTCGCGGGAACGGGGGCCGCGAGGGCTGCCGGCCCGAGCGAGAGCCCAAGAGGCTCCTTCTCCCCTTCCACCTCGAGCCTGAGCTCGGCCGACTCGAGCTTGAGCTCCCGATCGCCGGGATTCGAGACGACGAGGACGAGGGGAACGAGGAGGCTGCGCTGGTCGAGGAGGCGCGGCGTCCCCGCCTCGATCCGCGCGGCCGGGGCGGCCGGGGCCGGGGGCTCGGGGCGCGAGGCGCAGCCGGGAAGGGCCAGGAGGCAGAGGGAGGAGGCGGCGAGGGCCGCTCCGAGTCGGGCGAGCTTGGGCATCGGACCACTATAGCGCCGCGCCCCGGCCCTGGCCAGGGCGGGCGCGAGATCCGCGACGCGGCCATTGGATGCGTGAGTGCGAGAGGGAGACCTTGAGGAAGGTCTTCCATTCGTTCCTCTTCCCGGCGCCAACAATCTTGAGGGCACTGCTTTCGGCTTGCCCTTTCTCGGGGAATGGTATACAAATAACTGGTATGAAATAAATAGCAACCTATATAGTATCTGCGCCGAGGGAGGGGAGACGGTATGCCATGGATCGATGAGCTGTTCGGGGTGAGGAAACCGATTCTCGCCATGCTCCACCTCGATCCCCTTCCGGGGGATCCCCTTTTCAAGCGGGGCGACGCCATGAAGTCGGTCGTGGAGCACGCCCGCGCCGACCTCCGCGCCCTCCAGTCGGGCGGCGTGGACGGCATCATCTTCTCGAACGAGTTCAGCCTTCCCTATCAGAGGCAGATGCAGTTTGTCACGCCCGCCGCCATGGCCAGGGTCATCGGCGAGCTCATGGGCGAGCTCCGCGTCCCCTTCGGCGTCGACTGTATCTCCGACGGCCTGGCCACGATCGAGCTGGCCGCGGCCGTGGACGCGGCCTTCGTGCGCGGCACGTTTTGCGGGGTCTACGTGGGGGATGGCGGCCTGTACAACAACGACTTCTCCGCCCTCCTCAGGCGCCGGGCTGCCCTCCGCCTCGACGAGCTCAAGATGCTCTACTTCATCAATCCCGAGTCGGACCGCAACCTCGATCCCCGGCCCCTCGCGGATATAGCCAGGTCGGTCATCTTCAAGGCGGCCCCGGACGGCCTGTGCGTCTCGGCCTCGGCCGCCGGCCAGGAGGTCGACGACGAGCTCATGCGCGGTGTGAAGCGGGCCGCCCCGGACGTGGCGGTCCTCTGCAACACCGGCTGCAGGCTCGACAACGTCGCGGCCAAGCTCGGCTGCGCCGACGCGGCCGTGGTAGGCACCACCTTCAAGGCGGGAGGGGCCTTCCGCGGGCGCGTCGACGCCGAGCGCGTGAAGGCCTTCATGGGAGCGGTCGCGGCTTACAGGAGGACGCTCTGATGTCGGCCATCGGCATGAGGAACGTCGCGGTCATGAGCGTGCAGTACCTGCACTACTCCTTCGACTACTTCCTCTCGTCCATGGAGCGCTGCGGGCTGCGGAACGTCGAGCTCTGGGGCGGGGCCCCCCACTACTGCCGCCTCGACTACGGCACGAGCGCGGCCGCGGGCCGCAAGGTTTCCGAGCTGCGGCGCAAGCTGGACGAGCGGGGCATGAAGGTCGTCGTGTACACGCCCGAGACCCTCGCCTACCCCTATAGCTTCTCCTCGCCCGAGCGCCCGATCCGGGACCGGACGGTCGACTACTTCGCGATGGCCTTCGACGACGCCCTCGGCCTCGGGACCGACCACGTGTTCATCAACTCGGGCTGCGGCCTCCTGGACCTGCCCCGCGAGGAGTCCTGGAAACGGGCGGCGGAGAGCTTCCGCCGCATCTGCGACCTGGCCGAGCGCCGCGGGATCACCCTCGTGCTCGAGCAGCTCCAGCCCTACGAGAGCAACCTCGTCACGACCTGCGCCGACCAGGCCCGCATGCTCGGGGAGGTCGGCAGCCCCGCCCTCCAGGCCTGCGTCGATGTCGTGGCCATGGAGGTCGTCGGCGAGCGGCTCTCGGACTTCTTCGAGGCCATGCCCGATCGGATCCGCCACATCCACTACGCGGACGGGGATCCCTCGGGCCACTACATCCTCGGCGACGGGAAGCTCCCCCTGCGCACCTACGTGGAGGAGCTCGAGCGCCGCGGCTACTCGCGCTACCTGACCCTCGAGATCAACGACTCGATCTACTGGGCCGATCCCCACGCCTCGATCGAGCGGTCGACGGAGTACCTGCGCGGATTCCTGCCGGAGTGAGCCGCAGCCTCGGGCCGCGGCGATGGGCCCTCAGTCCCCCGTGATCACGAGGTTGATCGTCCGCTGGGCCGGTCCGTCGAACTCGCAGAGGTAGATGTCCTGGGCCGAGCCGCGGAGCATCTTGCCTCCGACCACGGGGAAGAGGGCGCTGTTGCCGGTGATGTGCGACTTCAGGTGCCCCGTCGGGTTCCCGGCGGTCGAGCCATAGCTCGGGAGGATCCGGGCGTGGCTGTAAGGCAGGTCCTCGGGGACGAGGCGCTCGAGGAAGAGGCCGAGGTCGCTCTCGAGGCACTCGAGGGACTCGTTGACGGCTATGCCCGTCGTCGTGTGCTGGGAGATGACCGCCACGAGGCCCTCCTGGATGCCGCTCTCGCGCAGGGCCTCCTCGACCCGCTCGGTGATGAGGACGAACTCGTTGTAACGCTTGGTCAGCAGGGTTATCGATGCGTGCTTGGTCACGGCCAATTCCCTCCCCACCTCAATCTATCCCGCCGAGGAACTCGGCCGCATTCACGCCCTTGATGAGCTCGAGGCTGCTCTCGCGGAGGCCGAGCTCGCCCAGGGCCCTCGCCATCCTGATCTGCTCGAAGCGGGGATTGTCGCTGCCGAACATGACCTGGTGGCGGAGGGAGCGGTCGATCCAGGTGATCTCGAGATCGCGGGTGAAGACGCGGGCATAGAATTCCTTGGCGCTGTCGAAGTACAGGAGGGCGGTGTCCGCGTAGACGTTGCGGTACTTCAGCATGAGCATCGCGGCCTCCTGGACCCAGGGCCAGCCGAAGTGGGCCAGGCAGATGCGGAGCTTGGGATGGCGATAGGCGAGCTCCTCGAACTCGGCCGGCCGCGAGTACTTGGCGAGGCTGTCGGGCTCGAGGGAGAGGCCGCTGTGGAAGATGACGGGCCGGTCATGGCGCTCGCAGAGCGCGTAGACCGGGTCGAGCCGCGGGTCGGGGGGATAGAAGCCCTGCCTGCCCGGGTGGAGCTTGAGGCCTCGGAGCCGGTGCTCCGTGAAGGCCCGCTCGAGCTTCTCGAGGCAGCCGGGGGCGAAAGGGTCGATCGAGGCGATGCCGATGAACCTGTTGGGGGCGAGGCCGACGAGGCGGGCGACCTCCTCGTTGCTCACGACCGCCGCGGAATCGGCGGAGTAATCCTGGGCGAGGAGGCAGAGCCGGTCCAGGCCGGCGCAGCTCATCTGGTTGAAGACGTGCTCGAGGGGGGCGGTCCCGTTGTGGTAGAGCCCGAGGAGCTCGTGGCGAGCATCCTGCCGGGCCGCGTCGGCCCGGATCGGCTCGTAGAAGGCGGGGTGGACGTGGACGTCTATGAACATGGGCCGCTCACCGCAGTGCCTTGACGGCCTCGATGGCGCGCCTGGCGTAGAGGCGCGGCTCGTTGAGGTAGGCGGTGACGAGCTCGAGGGTCGCCGTCCCCTCGTAGGGCAGCTCGCGGAGCTCGGCGAGGAGCTCTCGCAGGGGAAGCCGGCCCTCGCCGGGGACGAGGTGGGTATCGCTGTCGCCCGTCGAGTCGACGATGTGCAGGTGGGCCATCTTCGGGCCGAGCTTGTCGAAGTAGGCCATAATGCTCTCGGACTGGACGAAGGGCGGGACGAGGTCGCACATGCCGACGAGGTTTTCGCTGGGGACCAGGCGGAAAAGCTCGGCCAGGTCGTTCGCGCTCGTGCAGACGTTGGACTCGTAGGGCGTGAGAGCCTCGAGGATGATCCTGACGCCGACCCGCTCCGCGTGCTCGACGAGCTCGCCCATGGTGTGGACCAGGCGTTCCCGGATCTGCTCGCGCGTGGCGAGGTAACCGGCGTGGGCTGGGCTCATCAGCATGGAGCCGGCTCCCAGGGCCTTGGCCATGTCCAGGCCCAGCTTGAGGTAGGCCACCGCGTCGCGGCGCATGGCCTCGCTCCCGAGCATGAAGTTGTAGGGATAGGCGTTGTGCTCCGGCGTGTAGACGAGGACCGGCATCTCGTAGCGCTCGACGAGGCGCCGGACCGCGTCGAGCTCCCCGGCGGCGAGGTCGGGGGCGTAGGCGTGGGGCCGGCCGCCCCAGAGCTCGACGAAGTCGTAGCCGAAGCGCTTGGCGTCGCGGAACGCGTCCTCGAGGGGATTACGCTGATAGCCGGAGGTGAACAGGCCCCACTTCATGCTGTCGCTCCTTTCACCCAAGGCTCGAAGACGGCAACGACGGCCGCCGCCACCCGGGCCCCTCGCTCCATGGCCTGCGCGACGCTCGTCCCCGAGAGGATCCCGTGGAGGAAGCCCGCGATGTAGGCGTCGCCCGCCCCGACCGTGTTGACCACCTCGGCGGGGAAGGAGCCGCAGTCGTGGAAGCGCTCCCCGTCCCAGGCGAGGCTCCCCGCCTCACCGAAGGTGGCGACCGCGATCCGGACCCCGGCACCGACCTTGTCCCGGAGGTAGCCCTCGATGAAGAGATCCCGGCCCTTATGGTAGGAGAAGAAGGCGTAGTCGACGAAGGGAGGGGTGCTCGAGGCCAGGGGATGGTCGAGCCGGTCGGCGTAGTCGAAGCTGACGCGGGCGCCCGCGGCCTTGAGCGCGGGCAGGACGGACTCGGCCTTGCCCCAGAGCGCCGTGTGCACGACGTCGTGGGCCGCGGCGAAGGCGACGTCCTCCGCGTCGAAGGCCATGTCCGCGAGTACCCCCTCGACGTACTCGCCGTGGACCCGCTCGAGGCCGTCCAGGGCCATGTAGGTGACGGCGGTGGGGCCCCGGCCCACCCTCAGGCGGGATAGGTCGAGGCCCTCGGCGCGCAGGCTCTCGATCATCCACCTCCCGTTCTCGTCGTCCCCCGTCGTCGAGACGAGGGAGACCTCGGCGCCCAGCTTGCGGAGGTTGACCCCGGTGTCCACCACGTTGCCCGTGGGGTACTTTCGCCCGAGCCGCTCGTACACGTCGACGCAGTTGTCGCCGAGCATCGCCGCCTTCATGGCCGCCTCAGTACGAGAGCCTGCGGTAGTAGCGCCGTATCTCGGTCGGGTGGCGGTTCTCGACCTCGAGGTGGGCGTCGATGCGAGCCGTGACGACGCGCATGACCAGGTGGGAGACCGCGCCCCGGAACTCGGGGCTGATGCCCTCGAGCTCGTAGTCCTTGCTGTCGATGAAGGTGTAGTTGCCGCAGATGCGGGGCAGGAAATTCCTCACGCGCTCGGCGAGGGGACGCTCCGCGTCCTCGCCCAGGAAGAGGGTGACGGGCGTGTCCCGCTCGATCACCTCGAGCAGGCCGTGGAAGAACTCACCCGCGTGGACGGGCCGGGCGCGCAGCCAGTGCTGCTCCTCCCAGAAGCACATCGCGTAGGAATAGGTGGCCCCCCACTGGGTGCCCGCCCCGACGAAGTAGTGGATCTGGTCGTCGCGATGGGCCTTGGCGAAGGCCTCGCCGAAGCAGTCGGCCGCCTTCTCGGCCTCGACGAGGCCGCGCGCGAGATGGGCGTCCAGCTCCTCGAAGCAGCGCTCGTACTCGGGGAACTCGCCGTTCTTGTACATGAGGCGCAGGGCCACCATCAGGAACTTGAGCTGCTCCTGCATCGGGTACGACACGAGGTAATCGACCTTCCGAGCGAGGCTCGCCTTGGGGTCGTCCACGAAGCCGAAGATCCGCGCCCCCGCCTTCTTCGCGAGCTCGAGGGCCTGGGCGACCTCCTCCGTGCTCCCGGTCACCGAGGAGAAGACGAGCACCGACTTCGGGCCGAGGCGCCTGTTCCCGTTGGTGACGTACTCCGCCGCGTTCTCGGCGTAGACCGGAAGCGCGCTCTTGCCGGCCATGTAGGTGGCGACCTGGAGGCTGGAGGCCCAGGTCCCGCCGATGCCGACGAAAAAGAGGCCGTCGAAGCCCTCGGCGTAGATGGCATCGACGATCCTCTCGATCTCGCCGCGGAGGGCCAGGGCGCCATTGATGCTCTTGAGCTGCTTCTGCTCGTCGAACTTGATCACAACATCACCTCTTCAAATACATATGTTAAGGCTACTTTCATACCAATTCCTCGGGCATCATAGCACCCGTCCGGCTTTGCGTCAACTGAAACAAGAAGGCCTCATCGCGCCCCGCTCGCTTGCCCCCTATTTATTTCCTTCTCTACATTGATCTTAAAACAAGTTTCTCGTTGTCCGTCGATTTTACTATTTACAGATCGCTGAACGCGGTCTACAATTCTGCCTCAGTTGTTTATACAAGAGGGTTGCATTATGAACCATCCGGAGCGAGCCGATCTCATCCTCAGATCCTCCTCGATCTTCACCGCGGCGGGAGCCGCGCCGATGAGCGGCTACGTGGCGGTCCGCGGCGAGAGGATCCTGTCGGCCGGGGCCGCGGGCGAGGCCGCCCTCCTCGGTCCCGGGACGAGGATCCTCGAGCTGGGAAGCCGCACGGTCTGCCCCGGCTTCACCGACGCCCACTGCTTCTTCGCCGGCCACGCGATGGGCCTCGTCGGCATCGATCTCGCCGGCGTCGACCGGGCCGAGGGGGTCCTGGAGCTGGCGGGGGCGGCCGCGGGGGAGCTCGCGGAGGGCAAGCCCCTCCTCGGCCGCGGGCTGCGGCCCGGCCTCGTCGAAGGTCGTCCGGGCGCCGAGCTGGAGGCCGCCTTCCCATCCCGGCCCCTCGTCCTATTCGCCGCCGGGGGGGAGTCCTGCTGGATGAACCGGGCAGCCCGGGAGGCCTACGGCTTCTCGCCGGAGAGCTGCTACCCGGAGGCCTACTGGCGCCTGCTGCGCGCGGTGCTCGCCGACCGGGACTTCACCCTGCCAGCCTTCAAGGCCTATATGCGGATGCTCAACGCCCGCGGCGTCACCGCCGTCAAGGAGATGGGCTTCGACGACTACTACGGCTTCGCCGGCCTCCTCGACGAACTTAGGCTCGCGGGCGAGCTCTCCCTCCACGTCGCCTTCATGAGCCAGCCCGTCGGCGCCGGCATGGACCTCGGCCACGGGCGGGCGATGCGGCGTCGCTTCGGCGATCCCCGCGCGGACCTCCTTTTTTCAGGCTACAACCGGATGACGGACGGCTCCATCGGCCAGCTCTGCGGCGATCTCAAGGAGCCCTATGCCTGCGCCCCCGGGATCCGCTGCAGGGCGGCGATCGACTACGCGGGCATCGAGGCCGAGGTGCTGAAGGCCGACGCCGAGGGCTTCCGATTCTCCCTCCACGCCCAGGGCGACGCGGCCATCGCGAAGGCCGTGGACATCCTGGGGAAGTGCCGGCGGGACGCGGGCGGGAGGCTCCTCAATCGCCACGCCATGACCGATCTCGAGTTCAGCGACCCGGCGGACCTGGAGCGGATGGGGAAGCTCGGGATCATCGCCGAGATCTATCCGCAGATCATGTCCCTCGCGAGCCGCGCGGAGAAGAAGGCGATGATCGAGGAGAAGATCGGCGCGGAACGCGGCAAGCGGTACTGGAACCGGAGGAAGCTGCTCGACAGCGGCGTCCTCGTCTCCTGCGGGACCGACCTGCCACTCCTCGTCCCCGACATCCCCGAGTCGATCTACCACGCCTGCGGCGCCCTCTTCCCCGAGGGCGGGGAGCCCTTCAACGCGGAGAACGCCATGACCCTGCCCGAACTCCTGACCGCGTGGACGAGGAACGGGGCCTACAACCTCGGCCAGGAGGCGGAGCGGGGCAGCCTGGAGCCCGGCAAGCTGGCAGACATCGCGGTCTTCGATCGGGATCTCTTCTCCCTCCCGCTGGCGGAGATGCGGAGGGCGAGGATCCACAGCACGTACTGGAGGGGCAGGGTAGTCTACGCGAGTACCGGCATATAAGCGCGGCCTTTTCCTGGACCATCTACCGCTTCCCGCTCGGTGGATGCGGATTGTGCCGAACTTGCTGAGGCCCGAGACAGGCCGGTTTATTGTGCCTGAGCGCGCAGGAGAGCGAGCAAGCGGCGATTGGTTTGGTTTTTCATTCTTGTTGTTTGATATTTGGCGGATTCGAGAACTCAGCTCAAGGAGGCATCAATGGCTACGAAAGAAACTACTGCCGAGCTCACGCGGAAGCTCGGGCTGGCAGCGGCCGTCGCGCTGAGCGTCGGCACGACGGTCGGGTCGGGCATCTTCTCGTCGATCGGCTCGGTGGCCGGGGCGGCGGGAAGCGCCGTCCTGGTCATCATGTCCTTTCTCGTCGGCGGACTCATCAACATCCCCGCCAACCTGGTGTACGCCGAGCTCGCCACGGCCTATCCGGAGGACGGCGGCCAGTACATCTACTTCAAGAAGGCCGGGTCGCGGCCCCTGGCCTTCCTCTGCGGCTGGATCAGCTTCTGGGCCACCGATCCGCCCTCCATCTCCATCATGGCGCTGGCCATCGCGAACTACCTCGCCTTCCTCACGGGCTTCTCGGGGATCGTGGTCAAGCTCGTCGCCGTCGCCATGGTACTGCTCTTCATGCTGGTCCATCTCCGGAGCGTCGAGGCCGGCGGCAAGTTCCAGGCCTTCGTGACCGCCTTCAAGATCCTGCCCTTCGCCCTCCTCATCGGCATCGGGCTCTTCTACATCAAGGGCGACATGATCTCCGCGCCCGCGATCGCGGGAGCGCCCCTCGGCTTCCTCGCCCTCCTGGCCGGCGTCTCCGCCACCACCTGGTCCTTCGACGGGATGGCCGCCGTCTGCTACATGTCGGGCGAGATCAAGGAGCCCCACAAGAACATGCCGAGGGCCCTCATCATCTCCGTCCTCGTCGTGAGCGCCCTCTACGTCCTCCTCTCGACGGTCGTCACCGGCCTTTTGCCGATGGACATCCTCGCCAAGAGCACCGCCCCCGTCGCCGAGGCGGCGGGCAAGATCCCGATGATCGGCGGGGCCGCGGGCACGCTCACCGCCCTGATGGCCATCGTCGTTATCATCGGCTCGCTCTCCAGCTGCATCATGTTCCAGCCCCGCATCGAGTACGCCATGGCGAAGGACGGCCTGTTCTTCAAGGCCTTCGCCAAGGTGCACCCCAAGTGGGAGACCCCCTACTTCTCGATCCTCGTCCAGTGCGCGGTCGCCATCGTGCTCATCTTCGCCTCGAGCCTGAACGACCTCCTGGGCTACTTCACCCTCGTCGCGCTGCTCAAGAACTTCCTCACCTTCGGGACGCTCCTGGTCCTCCGCAAGAAGAGCCAGGGCTACGCCCCCACCTGGAAGGCGCCCCTGGGCCAGGTCATGGCCCTCATCGCGATGGGCGTCACCGCGACCCTCATCTACTCGACCTTCCTCTGGGCCCCGATCCCCGGCCTCGTCTGCGCCTGCGTCGCCGTCGCGACGGGCCTGCCCGTCTACTACTACTGGAGCAAGAAGAACCGGGTCGCGGCCGCCTGAAGCGGGCAACGCGGCCCATAGGCGGCGCCCTCCGGGGATCGGTCCCCGCGGGGGCGCCGCCCCTCGGCGGGGCGCCGGTCCTATCCCGCTCCTTCGGGCCATGCTATACTGAGGGCGCCCACAACAAGGAAGACAGACGTGCCGAGGACTTTCCAGTTTAGGCCGCGCGTCGAGGCGGCGGAACGCATCGAATCCTTCATCAGCGTCAACAAGCTCCCGCCCCACGCCAAGCTCCCGAGCGAGCGCGACATGTGCGAGATGTGGGAGCTGAACCGCACGACCCTGCGCAGCGCGATCCGCAGCCTCATGGAGGAGGGCAAGCTCTACAACAAGGTCGGCTCGGGCACCTTCGTCGCCGAGGCGAAGCTGACGCGCAACCTCCAGGACATGCTGCCCTTCTCGCGGCTCGTGGCGAGCGCCGGGAAGAAGCTGCGCAGCGAGGTGCTCTCCTCCCGCGTCATGGAGTGCAACAAGCAGGTCTCGCAGCGGCTGCGCCTGCCGCTCGGCCACGGGATCTTCGAGCTCATCCGCCTGCGCCTGGTCGACGACGAGCCGGTCCTCATCGAGACCGCCTACCTCGACTGCGTCCGGCACGCCGGCATCGAGCTGCTGGACTTCGCGAAGGAGTCCGTCTACCACAGCCTCGAGAAGCGCTACGGCACGGTCGTCCGGAAGGGCCAGGAGCAGCTGGGCATCACCTACGCCACCGAGGAGGAGTCGAGGCTGCTCGGGATCGAGCGGGAGAGCCCCCTGTTCCACCTCGTAGGCGTCGCCAGCGAGGAGGACGGGACGCCGGTGGAGTACTTCGAGTCGGTCCTGCGGACGGACAAGATCCGCTTCGCGAGCGTGCTGACCCGGGGCGTCAAGAAAGGAAAGAAACCATGAGGATTGCCGCGGTCGGCGATAATTGCATGGACGTGTACGATACTATGGGCCGGGCCTTCCCCGGCGGGAATCCCGTGAACGTGGCCGTCTATTCCCTGCGGCTGGGGATGGAGGCCTCCTATACCGGCGTCGTGGGCGACGACAAGTACGGCAGGATCATGATCGACGCCCTCGCGGCGAAGAAGGTGGACACCTCGCACCTGCGCGTCCTCCCGGGCCGGACCGCGGTCACCCACGTCGAGCTCGTCGACGGGGAGCGGGTCTTCGGCGACTACGACGAGGGCGTGCTCGCCTCCTTCAAGCTGAGCCCCGAGGACATCGACTTCCTCTGCTCCCATGACATCGTCGTCTCGGGGCTCTGGGGCAAGGTCGAGGGAGACCTGGCGGCGATCAGGGCCAGGGGCGTCCCGGTCGCCTTCGATTTCGCGACGAAGCTCGACGACCCGATCGTCGAGAAGGCCGTCGGGAACGTCGATTACGCCTTCTTCGCCTACGACGGCGGGGACGACGAATTCATCCGCGGCTACCTCGAGCGGATGCGCGGACGGGGCCCGCGCGTCGCGATCGCGACCCTGGGCGATAAGGGCAGCCTGGCCTACGACGGCCGGGCCTACACCGCCTTCGGGATCGTCCCCTGCGAGGTGAAGGACAGCATGGGCGCGGGCGACAGCTACATCGCCGGCTTCATCAAGGGGATCCTCCAAGGGAGGGCGCTGTCCGAGTGCATGCGGCTCGGGGCCGAGAACGCCAGCGTGACGCTGCAATACAACGGTGCCTGGTGAGGGCGGGCATGGACAGGGCCGCCAAGATCGATAGCCGTTCCCCGATCTACCTCCAGCTCCGGGAGGTGATCCGCAACAAGATCGAGGAGGGCGAGTACTCCCCCGGCCTCGCGATACCCTCCGAGAACGAGCTCGCCGAGACCTACGGCATCAACCGCCTGACCGTCCGGAGCGCGATCGACGCCCTTGTCCACGAGGGCCTGCTCAAGCGGGTCCAGGGCAAGGGCGTCTACGTTATGGGGCGCAAGATGGAGCGCGACCTCGAGACCCTCGGCGGCTTCACCCAGACGATGATCGAGAAGAACGCCCGGCCCTCCACCAAGCTCCTGGCCAAGGCCCGCAGGCCGGCCGGCGACAAGTACGCGCCTATCTTCAAGCTCGGCGTCGAGGAGGAGCTGTACTACGTCCGCCGCGTCTGCTTCGCGGACGAGTCCCCCGTCTCGCTCGAGGAGATCTACATCCCCGCCGCCCTGGTGCCCAAGCTCGAGGGCATCGACCTCGGCGTGTTCAGCCTCTACGAGGTCTACGGGTTCTACGGCATCAAGCTCAAGCGCGCGACCCAGACCCTCGATGTCACGCGGCTCGGCCAGAACGACGCGCGGATGCTCGGCGTCGACGCGAGCCAGGTGGTCTTCCTCTTCGAGTGCACGAGCTACGACGAGAAGGGCCGCGCGATCGAGTTCGCGAGGACCTATACCCGCGGCGACAAGTGCAACTTCAACGTCTGCTTCCACAAGTAAAGGCGGTCATCCCATGGGCGAGGCCCATTTCATCGGCATAGATACGGGAACCTACGAGAGCAAGGGAGTCATCGTCGACGGGCGCTGCCGCGTCGTCGCCCAGGCCTCGGTCGCCCACGGCTTGGAGAACCCCCGGCCGGGCTTCTTCGAGCACGACGCCGAGGCGGTCTGGTGGCACGACTTCCGCGAGGTGAGCCGGGCCCTCCTCCGTAAAAGCGGCCTCGACCCGCGGGATATCCGCGCGATCGGCGCGAGCGCCCTCGGAGCCGACTGCCTCCCCGTCGACAGGGACTGCCGGCCCCTCAGGAAGGCTATCCTCTACGGCATCGACGCCCGGGCCGTCGAGGAGATGGCCTGGCTGACCGGGCATTGGGGCGAGGAGCGGATCAAGGCCTGGTTCGGCCGCCCCTTGTGCTCCAGCGACGTGATGCCGAAGATACTCTGGCTCAAGAACCACGAGCCCGAGATCCACGCGGCGGCTCACAAGTTCCTCACCGGCTCGAGCTACATCACGGCCAAGCTGACGGGCCGCTACGTCGTCGACCGCTTCCTCGGCTTGGCGAGCTTCAACCCTCTCTACGACCGGGACGGCTCGCCCAACCCCCTGCATTGCGATCCGGTCTGCCGCCCCGACCAGCTGGCCGAGGTCCTCGGCACCATCGAAATCGCCGGGTGCCTCGGGCGCGAGGCGGCCGCCGAGACCGGCCTCGCCGAGGGCACCCCCGTCATCGTCGGCACCGACGACTCCGGCGCCGAGGCGATCAGCACGGGGGTCCTCCGGCCCGGCGACATGATGCTCCAGCTCGGCTCGACCCTGTACATGATCCTCTGCACCGACCGGCTCGTGGACGACGACCGGGTCTGGAGGGAGGAGTTCATCATCCCGGGCACCTTCGATATCTCGGCCGGGACCAACGCGGCGGGGACCCTGACGCGCTGGTACCGCGACCAGCTCTTCCCCGAGTGCGTCGCGGCGGAGAAGGCCGGAGGCCCCAATGCCTACGCCGCCATGATGGAGGGCATCGAGGAAATACCTCCGGGGAGCGAGGGACTGGTCACCCTCCCCTACGTCGCGGGCGAGCGCACCCCGATCAACGACCCCCTCGCGCGGGGGGCTATCCTCGGCCTCGGCCTCCGCCATACCAGGCGCCACCTCTACCGGAGCGCCCTCGAGTCCGTCGGCTACTCGATCAACCAGCACTTCGCGATCTTCGCCGAGCAGGGAGTCGCGCCGCGGCGTGTCATGGCCACGGGCGGGGGCACGAAAAACCCGGCCTGGCTCCAGATGATAGCCGACATCACCGGCAAGGCCGTCTCCACCGCCGCCGTCACCCTCGGGGCCAGCTACGGCGACGCGATGATGGCAGCCATGGGGATCGGGCACTTCGCCAACTACGCCGAGCTCGCCTCCTTGATCCGGCCGGGTCGGAGCTTCGAGCCCGACCCGCGGCGGCACGAGGCCTACCGGAGGTACCAGGAGATCTTCGACTCCCTCTACCCCGCGACCCGGGAGCTCATGCACCGGCTCTAGCCGCCGGAGGAAGCTGGCCTTTCCCCCGGCCATGGACGATACTGGTGCCAGGAGCCAGCTCATGGACAGCGCAGCCTACACCGTCCTCGTCGTCGACGATTCCGCGGCCAACCGGGCCTTCTTCGCCCAGGTCCTCGAGGAGGAGGGATACCGGATCCTCCAGGCGGGCAGCGGCGAGGAATGCCTCGAGCTCGCCGCGAGGGAGCGCCCCGTCCTCATCCTCCTCGACGTGGTCATGCCCGGCATCGACGGCTTCGAGGCCCTCAGGCGGCTCAAGGCCGGGCACGAGACCAGGCGCTCCTCGGTCATCATGCTCACGAGCCTCGACGACCAGGAATCCAAGCTCAAAGCCTTCGACTACGGCGCGGTCGACTACATCGTCAAGTCGGCCAACGAGGCCGAGGTCAGGGCGAGGGTCAGGGTCCACGTCCGCCTCGCCCTGGCCAACGAGGAGCTCGTGGCCGCCCGGGCCGAGAGCATCCGCCAGATAGCCCAGGCCCAGCGCTCCCTCCTCGTCGAGCCGGCGGAGCTCCCCGAGGCCCGCTTCTCCGTCTTCTACCGCTCCCTCCACGAGGCGGGCGGCGACTTCTACGAGGTCCTCCCCGTCGCCGAGGGCGTCCACTTCTACCTCGTGGCCGACGTCGCCGGACACGAGGTGGCGACGAGCTACGCGACCCCCGCGGTCAAGGTCCTCCTGAGCCAGTTCGCCACCCCCGCCTACTCGGTCGAGGAGACGATCGGCTACATGAACGGGGTCCTCGCCCGGACCATACTCGAGGACACCTACCTCACCGCCTTCGCCCTCCGCATCAACCGGCGGGCCGGCAAGGCCGTCATCCTCGCCGCGGGCCATCCCCCCGCCCTCTACCTCCCCCGGGAAGGTCCGGTCCGCTTCGCCGAGTGCGAGAACCCCTTCATCGGCGTCTTCGAGGACACAGGCTACCGCTCCGAGTCCCTCGACGTAGCCGAGGGCGACCGCTTCGTCCTGTACACCGACGGCCTCGTGGAGCTCGCCGGGGAGCCCGGCTCGGCCAAGCAGAGCTGGGTCTTCGCCCGGGAAGGCCTCCTCCCCCTCGCGGAGCGGCTGCGCGGCCTGCCCCTCGGGGAGCTGCCAGCCGCCTTCGTCCGGGAGATGGGCGCCGAGCGCATCGAGGACGACGTCGCCGTCCTCGCCGTGGAGGTCTAGGCCCGAGCTGCGCTATAGTGGGCCCATGAAGGTCGTGCCCCTCGAGCCCGCCCGCGCCGAGCTCGCCGTCTCCAACTCCCGCTTCATCGCCCTCCTCGGCCGGGCCTCCTCCCTCGAGGAGGCCCGGGCCTTCCTGGCCAGGGCCAGGGCCGAGTTCCCCGACGCCTCCCACCACGTGCCGGCCTTCCTCATCGGCTCGGGCCGGAGCACGACCGAGTTCTGCTCCGACGACGGGGAGCCCTCCGGCACCTCGGGCAGGCCCCTCCTCGCGGTCCTGCGCGGCTCGGGCCTGGGCGACGCGGCCCTCGTCGTCGTCCGCTACTTCGGCGGGACCCTCCTCGGGACCGGGGGCCTGGTCAAGGCCTACGCGGAGGCGGGCCGCCTCGTCCTGGAGCGGGCGCGCCGAGCCGAGCTGGTCGAGCTCGAGCGGGTCGAGCTCGACCTGGGCTACGCGCTCTACGAGCGGCTCAAGGCCTCGGCCCTCGAGCTCGGCGCCGCGGTCGTCGAGGAGGCCTTCGCAGAGCGGGTGCGCCTCGTCCTCGACCTCCCCGCCGAGGCGCTCGAGCGCTTCGCCTCCCTCGCCGCCGAGGCGAGCGGGGGGAGCGCGTCCCCGCGCCGCCTGGGCTCCCGGCCGGGCCTTCGGCCCCTGGGCCGCTGAGGCCGCTCGCGCTCCGCCCCCGAATGCGCTAGACTCGATCTCGGGGCCCGATGGAAGCTCAAAAAGCGATCGTCTGCGTCGACGACGAGGCCATCATCCTCATGGCCATGAAGGCCGAGCTCGCCCGCCAGTTCCGGGGACGCTTCAGGGTCGAGTCGGCCCTCGACGCCCGGAAGGCCCTCGAGCTCATCGAGCGGCTCTTCTCGGAGGGCTTCAGCGTGGCCATGGTCCTCACCGATTGGCTCATGCCGGGGATCAAGGGCGACGAGCTCGTCCTGCTCGTCAAGCACGATCATCCCGAGGTCCGCTGCGTCCTCGTCTCGGGCCAGGCCGACGCCAAGGCCATTGCCGAGGCCCGGCTCGAGTCCTCCCTCGACGCCTACATCGAGAAGCCCTGGGGCGTTGACCGGCTCCTCAAGGTCGTGAAGAGCTGCCTCGATTCCCCGGCCGCCGAGGAGCCCCCGCCCGGGCCCGAGGGCGGCCCCCCTCCCGCGCCGCGGGGCCAGGCCTAGGGCCTCGGGAGGCCGAGCGCCGCTTCCCCGATCTCCGCGGTCCAGCTCGTCCCGGGCCCTGGCCCGAGGGAGAGCCGGCCCCGGAGCTGTCCCTCCACGAGGGAGAGGACCGTCTGCAGCCCCAGGCCCCCGTCCCGCCGGAAATCGAAGCCCGGGGGAAGGCCTATCCCGTCGTCGGCTACGGAGAGCTCCACGTCTCCCCCTGCCTTCCTGGCCAGCCCGACGCGGATCCGCCCGGGCCTTCCCCCGGGGAAGGCGTGCCTCGCCGCGTTTACCGCGAGCTCGTTGACCGCGAGGCCGCAGGGGATCGCGGCGTCGAGGGCGCATATCGTCCCACCCTCGGCCTCGAGCTCGATCCCGATCCCCGCGCGCTCCGCGAGGCAGGCCCGCCCTATCTCGGCGACGAGGTCCCGCAGGTAGTCCCCGAGGTCGATCCGGGAGAGGTCCCGCGACTCGTAGAGCTTCTTGTGCACCAGGGCCATGGACGTTATGCGGCCGATCATGCCGGCGAGCGTGGCCCGGAGCCCCTCGTCCTCCGACGCGGCGGCTTCCAGGCTCAGGAAGGAGGCGATCATCTGCATGTTGTTCTTGGTCCGGTGGTAGACTTCCTGGAGGAGGGTCTCCTTCTCCCGCAGCGAGCGGGCCAGCTCCTCCATGGCCCGGCGCTCGGAGGCCGCGGCCGAGTCGAGGTTCTCCCGCATCGCGTTGAAGGAAGCGACGAGCACGTCGAGCTCGTCCCCGACCTCGCGCTTGTCGAGGGACAGGGGGGGGCCGCGGCCTCCCGGCTCCAGCCGATCCATGCGGGCCGCGATAGCCGAGAGGTGGCGCGTCACCATCCTGTCGAAGAGGGCGAGGACGATGGCCGAGGAGGCCGCGAGGAGGAGAGCCTGGAGGGCGGCGGAGACGAGGGCCTGCCGGCCGGCCTCGGCGAGGATCCTCGGCCGATCGATCTCGAGGGCCAGCTCGCCCACCGCGACGCTAGCCCCGCCCCCCCGGTCCTTCCGCAGGGGGTAGCTCAGCCGGGCGGCTCCCGGCCTCCGCTTCCCGCTCTCGATGAGGCCTCCCTCCTCGTCCCGGAGGGCGACGTACTCGATGAAAGGATAGTTTCGCATGCTGTCGGCGAGGATCCGCGCGAGCTCGGCGTCGTAGTCCCAGAGGGCCTCGACGATGCCCGGGGCCTGGGCTTCGAACAGGGAGCGGGCGTCGGCCTCGACCGAGGCCAGGCGCCGGCGGTACTCGACGAGGTAGAGCGCGGCGGTGGAGGCGAGGAGGAGGGCCGAGGAGGCGAGGAGGGCGATGCCGAGGGCGCGGCGCCCCACGAGGTTCCGGCTCAACGGGTTACTCCATCGGCCCCGGGCTGGCACGGGGCCATGCGGCAACGATAGCGCCTCGGCCGCGGCGCCGCAAGGCGCCGCGCCGGCCTCGGGCCTCGGGCGCGGCGCCGGCTCCCGCGCTATACTCGTAGCTATCCGAGGAGTCCCATGCGTCCCATGCCGAGCCCCTCCGTCCGAATCCTCCTCGCCGCCGCGGCCCTCGCCGCGGCCGCCGCCCTCCGCGCCGCCGGAGAGACGCGGACCTTCCTGCTCACGGAGGATTGGCCGCCCTACAACTACCTCGAGGGCGGGACGGTCCGCGGCTTTTCCTCCGAGGTGGTGGGCTCGATCCTGCGGAGGCTGGGCGTCTCGTACCGGGTCGAGTCCATGCAGGGCGTCCGGGCGCGGCAGATCCTAGACAAGGGGCCGCGGGTCTTCTTCTTCACCATGCTCAGGACCCCCGAGCGGGAAACCCGCTACAAGTGGATCGGCCCCCTCGGGGAGGAATCGATCTACTTCTACAAGCGCAAAGGCAGCCCCCTCCGCGTCGAGACCCTGGA
>Ga0116153_10000534_pt1 | contig 46563 bp, 47 predicted proteins | sample AD_UKC028_MetaG_FD_89896 | JGI IMG/M metagenome (GOLD analysis project Ga0116153, IMG submission 89896) | Active sludge microbial communities of municipal wastewater-treating anaerobic digesters from USA - AD_UKC028_MetaG | ecosystem: Engineered > Bioreactor > Anaerobic > Digestate | place: USA...
AGAGTCGAACCGCGGGGTCTGAACCAGGTAGAGGGTGATGGCGATACAGGCCATCATGCTCCAATCGGCCATGAGAATGCGGGACTGGGCGAAGACCGTCGGTGTGAGGGCCCAGAGGAGGACGGAGGCCATCCCTGTTTCTTCATCCCTCCATCGACGGCCCGCCGCATAGAGGGCGACCATCGTGCTCGTGAAATAGAAGAGGTTGTTGAAGTAGATCAGGGTCGCCTTGTCGATCTTGATGAAGAGGGCAAAGGCCCCGCTCAGGAAGTAAAGGGGGGGTTTCCAGGTGGATGTGAGGGCGTGATAAAAGGCAAGTCCCCAATCCTGAGAGAGGGAGATGTGTCTTAGGAGTTGGTGGAGGTTGACGATGGTCCTGAAATTGCACAGGGGGTCTTCGGCCAGGGTGAACGCGCTCCGGGTGAGGACGAACCAATTGGTCAGCGCGTAGAGCAGCCAGACGCACGATAATACGAGAAAAACGCCGTATCGATTCGGATGTCGGGGGAGGTCGGGTCTGAAATGTCTTTTCATGCGAGAGTTAGAACGGTTTGAGAAGGCAGGCGGATAATCGTTCTCCGAGGCGCCGGATCTGATCGGTCGAATATTTGTTGTGGTTGGGCAGGAAAAAAACCTCATCGCACAATCCCTGGGTCGCGGGAAACAGGGAGGGGTTTTCTCCGGTGGCCGAGGCGCAATGGACGAAATACCCCCGGCGCGTATCGATCCCGTTTCGAAGGAGATGTTTCTGCAGGACGGTTCTTTTCGCCGAGCGGACCGCGAGGTTCAAATAGACGGGGGAGTGGGTGACGGCATAATCCGTTTTGAGGGGCCGGATGAAGGAGAACGGCTGAAGGGTTCTTAGGAGGAAAAGGCTGTTCTCCCGTCGCCTCGCGACAAGGTCGTCTACCTTGGGGACCTGCCGGATCCCCATCAGGGATTGAAAAGGGGTGAACGATCGATGGAGAGAACCGATCTGCACGGGACTCGACGGTTCCGTCATGATGCCTTCCTTGACCTCGGGACAATAACGGTCCAAGAGGAGCCACGGGTAATAGGTGAACAGATCAAAGAGGAGGGGGGTGGTCAAAAGGTCGGCGACCGTGCCCAAACAGATTTTTTTAATCAGTGGGACAGCGGGGGGGCGCGGATAGTCCCGCACCGCTTCTGTCGCAAAACGGTGCAGGTCCGGGTTGTTCGTCGCCAGGAGTCCGCCGGAATAGGTGGAGATGGTCTTGGTCAGGCTCAGACTGAAGAAGGAGGCAAGACCCCAGCTGCCGCACTTTTTACCGGCGTAATCACCTCCCAGGGCGTGGGCGCAATCTTCGATCAGCTCGAGCCGGTGAGAGCGGCAGATCGCCTGGAGCTCATCCATGGGGCACGGCCAACCGTGGCTGTGAGTGGCGATCAGGGCCACGGTGTTCGGGGTGATGCATTTTTCGATGAGGGCCGGATCGATGTTGCCCGTCGCCGGATCGGCATCGACGCAACGGGGTTCGAATCCGGCGGCGCGGATGATGTGGGGGATGGCGAAGAAATTATAGGCGGAGAGGAGGATCTCCGGTTTTGCGGGAAGGGCGCGTGATTGCCGGATATAGGAGAGGATGAGATAGAGTCCCAACCGGGCCGACGCCAGGGCCGTCGCGTGGGATACGCCGAGATAGCGGGCGGCCGTTTCCTCAAAGACCGGTCTCGGATCGGATTTTCTGAAAAGGTCGATCAGGAGACCCCTCCATTCCGTTCCCGTGAGATAGAGATTGACGCAATCGCTGACGAATCTGTCGATCATGGTTTCCTTTGGGTCAACCCGGGGGCGAACACGATCATGGACGGAAGGGCTCTTCCCGTGGCTGCAAAAGATATGTGATATAATGATTCGGTTTCAATCAAAGGTTTATTGTATATGATTTCGGGTCCGGAGAGATAGAACCGGGACCTGATTTTCAGGAGTAGGGTCTTCCGTATGTCAAAATGCACAAAAGAGAGTTCCGTGTTCAGGGGGGAGAGGCCATGAAGGTCTTGGTGACGGGGTATCCCGGCTGGGTCGGCCGCCGTCTGGTTGAAATTTTGAATGGAACTGAGACGGATTTCAAGTCCGAACGGGGGATGTATGGGGAGACTCAGATCCGCTGTTTGGTCCAACCGACGGTGCCGCTGGATCCGCCGTCCGCCGGGCGCTCCAGTCCCTCCATCATTCGGGGGGATTTGACGGACCCCGCCGCGCTCGACCGTTTTTTTGAGGATTCCGAGGGGGCTCTTGTGTTCCATCTGGCCGCGGTCATCCATGCACGGCGTTTTGTCAGCGAATTTCATGAGGCCAATGTGCGGGGGACCCGGAACCTTTTGGAGGCTGCTTCCCGTCACAAGGTCCGGAAGGTCGTCGCCGTGTCTTCCAGCGTCCCCTTGGGAGTCAATCGCACGCGGGATGGGGTCTTCACGGAAGAGGCCCCCTATCACCCTTATCTGGAATACGGTCGTTCCAAAATGTTGATGGAGGAACTCGTCAACGAGGCTTTTCGGAAAGGGCGAATGGAAACGGTCATCGTGCGGCCCTGTCGTGTCTACGGGCCCCGCCCCCCGGACCGGTTCATCCGTTTCTTGACGCTGATCCAAAAAGGGATGGTCCCGGTGGTGGGGGACGGTCAGAACCGTCAATCCATGTGTTATGTGGACCATCTCTGCCAAGGCCTTCTGCGGGCGGGGGCCGTGGCCCGCTCATCGGGGAGGACTTATTGGATCGCCGATGAACGGCCTTATACCATGATGGAGACGATCGAAACGGTGCGGCGCGTCTTTCGGGAAGATTTCGGATGTCGGGTTCCGGACCGATGTCTCCGTCTGCCCGGACTGACGAGCCGGTTGGCCTATGGGGCGGATTGGCTGCTCCAGCGGGCGGGTCTCTATGTCTCGGCCGTGCACATGGTGTCGGAGATGGATAAGACGATCGCCTGTTCCATCCAGCGGGCCCGGGAGGAACTCGGTTATGACCCCAGGGTGTCCTTGGATGAAGGGATCCGGAGGTCGATCCGATGGGGGGTTGAAAACGGATCCATCGATTGTCCTCCCCCGGGGATCGGGATAAAATCGTGACCCCGGACATCTATGATGTGACGATCATCGGCGGCGGACCCACGGGACTTTTCGCCGCCTACTATTCGGGCGCCCGACGGCTGAGGACGAAAGTGCTCGACAGTCTCAACCAACTCGGCGGACAGATCTCGGCGTTCTATCCTGAAAAATACATCTATGACGTGGCTGGTTTCCCGAAGATACTGGGGAAAGACCTCGTGGCCGGTTTGAAGGAGCAGGCCGAGCAGTATCATCCATGCATCTGCCTGGGAGAGAAGGTTTTGGAGATCCGCTCTTTGGGAGCCGAGGGGATACGGATCGTGACCGACCGCGGGGAACATTGGTCGAAGATCGTGATTATGACCGTCGGGTTCGGGATGTTCACCCCCAAAAAAGTCGCCATCCCGGGGGCGGAACGTTTTGAAGGGAAGGGACTGTCCTATTTCGTGAGGACCCCGGAGACGTATCATCAGGAACGCGTGTTGATCGTCGGGGGCGGAAATTCCGCCGTGGACTGGGCCTTGAACCTCTCGACGATCGGCCGGTCGGTGACCTTGATCCATCGCCGGGCCGAATTCCGGGCGTTCGAAGATTCCGTCCAAAAACTCTTTTCATCGTCCGTGAAGATCAAGGTTTTCTATGAGTTGAAGGAGATCCTCGGGGAGGACCGTGTCACCGGAGCGATCGTTGTGAACAACAAGACGGGCCAGGAGGAGCGGCTGGACGTGGAGTCCATCCTGTGCTTCTTGGGTTTCGAGGCGGATTGGGGTCCGTTGAAACGATGGAACCTGGAGTTGGACGGACGATCCGTGAAGGTCAATTCGAAGATGGAAACCAATATCCCCGGGATTTATGCGGCGGGCGATCTGGTGAGTTATCCCGGGAAGGTGCGATTGATCTCGACGGCATTCGGCGAGGCGGCCACGGCGGTGAATAACGCGGTCGCCCATATCAATCCTCAATCGGCGCTCTTTCCGGGTCATTCGAGCGAGAAGAAGAAAGAACAGGAGATCCGATAAATGGACAAATACAGACGGACGTTCCCCGTCCTTGCCGTCACGTCGCTGCTTGGATTTTCACTGTCGGGACTCCTGCTCTCGGAGGAGTCTCCCGGAGCCGGCGGGGACCCCGCCGCCCCTGTTTCCATCTCGACGGTTTCTCTGACCATGGTTCATCCGTCGGAGGGGGCTTCCCTTCCCGCGCTGGACGCTTCTTTTGTGTTCGGTGCGGCGGATCCGACGAAACTCCTGAAGGTGAATGGACAGACCGTGCCGATCCATTCCGGCGGGGGATATATCGCCATGATCCCCCTCCATCCCGGAGATATGGCGATCCGAGCGGAACTTTTTGATCCGATCGGGGACACCCGGTCGGCGGTCGTCGAGTATTCGCCGTCGCCCGGTCAATCCCTCGTCAGAAAAATCTCAGTCGGTGCCCCCTCGTCCCCGCCTCCTGTCTCTCCGTTCACGTTCGAAGACGTGGTTTCACCGGGCAAGGACATGATTCTGATGCCCGGGGATGTGTTCGCCGTTTCCGCCCGGGGCAGTCCGGGGGTGTCGGGGTATTTTCATGTGGAAGGGATCCGGGGCCGTTACCCGTTGGTCGAAGTGTCAACGGTGACGGCGGCGTCGCGCGGATCCTATCGCGGATGTTACGTGGTACAGGCCGACGACATCATCGAAGATGCCGTGGTGAAGGTCAGTCTCCTCCATCCGGATGAAGGACGGAAGACGAGGGAAGCCCGTGGGCGGTTGACCGTTTGGAATCCGAGGACCGTGCGTGTGCTTGAAACGGTCGCCGAGGAGGTCGTGGTCCATGCCGGTCCGGCCCCGTCGCCGGACAACCGCGGCGGATATCTCCTTTTCCTGCCCAAGAACATCCGTCTTCAGGCGGTCGGAAAGATCGGAGATGAATGGAAAGTCCTGCTGACGGACACCCGTTGCGGCTGGGTCCATGAAAAGGACGTCCAATTGTTGCCGAAGGGGATCCCGCCCCCCAAGGCGTCTTTGGAGACGGTCCGCGTTGTGCCCCAATCGGACAGTGTTCTGGTTCGGGTCGGCGTCACGCAGAAGATTCCGTTCGAGGTTGTGGAAACCCCGGACATGAGCGAGATCTATGTGGATTTCATGGGGGGACGTTCGAACACGGATTGGATGCACTATAGTTCCACCCGATCCATCGTGCGGTCTGTCCGGTGGAATCAACCGGCTTCGGATGTCTATCGGTTGACGGTCGCCCTGGAGCCCGGTTTGTGTTGGGGATATGATGCACGGTATGAAGGAGGAGTCTTCGTGTTGGAACTCCGGATGCCGCCACCGCTGGAGTCTTTCTCCTCCTCGCCGTTGGAGGGTTTGACCGTGGCCGTGGATGCGGGGCATTCCGCCGACACGGGAGCCGTCGGGCCGACGGGATATGCCGAGAAGGACGCCAATCTGGCCATCGCCAAGGCGCTTGAAAGTCAACTCAAGCAGGAAAAAGCGCGCGTGATCATGATCCGGGACGGAGACCAGAACATCGTCCACCGCGACCGTCCACGCCTGGCTTGGCAGGCCCGCGCCGATGTCCTCATCAGCGTCCATAACAACGGATTGCCCGACGGGGCCGACCCGTTCCAGCGGAACGGGTATGGGGTCTATTATTATCATCCGCATAGTTTGGCGTTGGCCCAAGCCATCCACCAATCCTATGGGGAGATCCTGAAGTTGAACGATGACGGGCTTCATTACGGCAATCTGGCCTTGGCCCGAACGATGCAGATGCCCGCCGTGCTGACGGAATCCGCCTACATGATCATGCCGACGGAAGAAAGTCTACTGAGGACGGAGGCGTTTCAGAAGGACTGCGCGAGGTCTATTTTGAAGGGGTTGAAGAAATTCATGCGGAAGGTCCGCGGCCGGCAGGCGGAATGGGAGTCTTCCCGGGCGGACTGAGCCGTCTCAGTATTTCCGAAGGATGTCCTGAAACCGTTTGGCTTGAAGCGTGATCTCCTGCCAACGGCCCTCTGTGAGATGGCTTTCCGAAAGAAGACCCTCCCCCAATCCAACCGCTGTGGCGCCCGCCAAAAAATAGTTTTTGATGTTGCCCAGAGTCACGTCTCCCGACGGCATGAGGGGGATCTCCGGAAAAAAGGAACGGAGCATCTTGATATAGTCGGGTCCTCCGAGAGGTCCTGACGGGACGACCTTGATGAGGTCGGCTCCCTCGGTCCATCCCGCGACGATCTCCGTCGGCGTGAGTCCCCCGACGCTGATCATCGTCTTGTGTCGATGGGCCAAACGGATGAGGGCCGGATCCATGTGGAGGGTCCCGAGGAAATGAGCCCCCGCCTTCAGGGCGTCGGCCGCCGCCCGTTGCGAATAGAGCGCCCCCACTCCGATCATGAATCCCGGTCGTCTGGAATATTCTTTGACGATATCCAAAACCCCGAGGACGGTGGCGTCTATTTCGACGAGTTTGAACCCTCCCTTGATGAGCGCCTCGATCGCCCCTCGCGCGGTCTGGGAGCTGACATGTCGGATGACGGCGAAATACTTCTGCTGTTTCGTCCACGCAACGGCGTTCTCGCGGGGCCACGGTTGTTTCATGTGTTTCCTTCCTTTGAACTAGAGTCCTAAATTCATCAGCCGGTCCATCCACGGCTCGAACGCCTGGGTCATCCATCCCGACAGGCGGGAGAGGTGCCCTGTCAGCATCAAAAGTCCATTGAGGATGAGGAATGTTCCGGCGGCGCGGTTCAACCAAAACGAGATCCCGGCAAACCGACGGAGAGAGCGCCCGGCCCCGAAGAGGATGACCGTCAGAGAAAAGAGGGGGAGTGCGAGTCCAATGGAATAGACCAGAAGCCATTTCATCCCCAGAAAGACCGTCCCGGGGGTTCCGGCCAGAAGCAGGATGGATCCCAAAACGGGACCGTCACAGGGCGTCCAGGCGAAGGCGAGGGCCGATCCGATGAGGGCCGATCCCAGGAGCCCTTTGAGGCTGTTGCGATAATGGTCGATGCGATACGAGGTGACAGACGACAGGCGGGTGACGTCCGTCATCCAGAGGCCCAACAGGAGCACAAAAACGCCCCCGCCCCGTTGGAACAGTGTTTGCTGGTTGAAAAGATATTGACCCAGAGGGGAAGAACTGGCCCCCATGAGGATGAACACGCAAAAGAAGCAGGCGGCCATGACCCCACAATGGGCCGCGGCGAGAGAGCGGGGGCAGGGGGGAGGGGTCGGGAGGTCGGTGGAGTCGTAGGTCAGCCCGAGGATATAGGAAAGCCAGACCAAAAGGATGGGGAAAAGGCTGGGGCTGAGAAGGGTGAGCAGACCGGAGAGAAAAGCCGGGGCGAAACCGAGGGATGTCTCCATCAGCGACGGACCATTTCAAGCATGATGAGACTTCGCCTGGCGGCATCCAACAACAGGGCGGTGTCGGCTTCGGCCCCATAGGGAGGGGCCACGCGCTGGAGGTCTCCGCGTTTCAGTCCGATGAATTGCGAAAGGAACACCTGTTTCGACAGACGGCGGTCACCGTGCACGCTGAGGGGGTGGAGACCTCGGATGACGCCTTCGGTGTCCGTGAAGAGGATGTAGGAGGAGAGGGTGTGTTCGCCGAACATGACGTATGTTCCCCGGCCGATCGGGGCCGCCTCGGGCGCGGTCGATTCCCGGATCAGGAAAAGGGTCGGGTATGAATCTTCATCCCGAAGTTTCGCGTTCAGCCGGAGTTCGATGGATTGTTTTTCGGCTTGGGACAACGTTGCCCCGATCTCCGTGACATCGACCCCCTTGGAGAAATAGCGTTCCGGGATGTGGGGGGCCAAGAGCACCGGGTCCGGCCGCATCAGCCAATCTCCGATCTGGCCGGGTTTCGAACGTTCATCGCCGGGATTGGACTGGGACTGGATCTCTTTCTTCGTCACAAAACTGTCCTGATCCGGGTCCATCAGTTCCAGGGTCTCCAGGGCCGAATGACTCCGTCCGAGGCGGAGGAACTCTTTTCCGTAGGGGTTGAGCCGCCAATCGCCGCTCCGGTGACAGCTCATGCAGCTGTTGGTGGAGCCGTAGCGGGACCGCCACATGTTCTTGAACGGGGGCAGTGCGTGGGCGTAATCCGCCAGAGAGAGGAGGAGGGCTCCGGAGATCATGATCACGGACGGACGGGAAAAGACCATGATCGGTTGGTTACAAGGAGATGTTTTCTTCCCACAGGACGCGGAGGATTTCCGCGACGCTCCATGCTTGAGCCGGGCATCCTTGGAGGGCGTGAGGGGCGTTCCCGTCGGCGATCTCGGAGACGGATTCCAATCCCCCCTCGGTCAGATGGGTCCCGAACGGCTGCAGGAAAGCTTGGATCTGGGATTTGGTGGGGTCTGAGGAACCATAGGCTTTGACATAAGCCGTGATGAACGGACCGATCAGCCATGGCCAAACCGTGCCTTGATGATACGCCGAATCGCGTTCCTCGGGGGTGGTCCCGTATTGGGCGCGATAGGCCGGGTCGCTCGGTGACAAGGTCCTCAGGCCATAGGTCGTATAGAGGTCCTGCCAGGCTTTGTCGACGATCGCTTTGAACCTGTTGGAATCCAAGATCTCATAGGGGAGGCTCACGCACAGGAGCGCATTGGGGCGGATGGAACCGTCCCTCTCTTTTCCGTCGATCCGGTCGAACAGGTATCCGGACGCTTCGTTCCAGAATTTTTCGTTGAAGGAGGTCCGTGCGATGGAGGCTAATTTGTCATAACCGTTCGACGGGGCCTGGAGTTTCATGTCGAGTTCCGCCATGAACTGCAACGCGTTGTACCACAAGGCTTGGAGTTCCACGGGTTTACCGGCCCGGGGGGTGACCGGCCGATTGGCGACCCGGGCATCCATCCAGGTGAGGGCCGTGTTCGGACGGGACGCGGACAGAAGCCCGTCCTCTTCCATGGTGATGCCGGAGATTTTTCCGTGCTGATAGGAATCCATGATTTGGTGCAGGACCGGGCTCAGGGTCTTGACCAGTTCGAGATCGTTGGTCGCTTTCAGGTAGGATTGAACCGCTCCGACGAACCACAGGGACACGTCGACCGCGTCATAGTTGGGAGTCGTCGAGGTTTCGGGGATATAGTTCGGCAAGAGTCCGTTCTGATGGTATCGGGAAAAAGCCGAAAGGATCTTGGCCGCCTCTTCGTGTCGTCCGGTGGCGAGGCATAGCCCCGGCAACGAGATCATGGCGTCGCGTCCCCACTCTTCGAACCAGGGATATCCCGCCATGATCCCCGATTGACCATTCCTCTCGACGAGGAACTGGTCGGCGGCCAGAGCCAGCGTGTCGGCCAGAGGGCCGCGCACCTTGGAACGAGCGATACATTGGAGACGGAGGTTCTTCTCCTGTTGGGCCCATGGAAGGGCTTCCGCCGACGGACGGGTCTCAGGGGAGACGGTCAGAGAGACCGATTGGCCGGCTGACAGGGAAAACCGGAATATCCCGGGGCTGTAGGCATCCTCCCGAAAATCCAGGCCTCTCTTCTGCTCCCAGCCGTATTGTTGGTTTTTATACCAGAATCCTTCCGCGCTGAATTGGGAGTTCTGGGCGTTCACGAAAATGTCCGGTGCGTCGGGGTTTTTGATCCGAAGGCCCGACGGGATGACGTCGACCTTGTCGGCGAAACGGTTGCTTTCGCGCATCAGGTGATGGTGGTTCCGGCAGGAGAGGAGCGGCCTGACTTCCAGCGTGATGGACGGTCCCGAGAGCTGCCGGTATATGATGACGGCCGTGTCTTCGCCGTAACGGAGGAAAAAGATTTTTTCAAGGCGGATGTTGGAGAAGGCATAGGTCCAGATCGGGTAGGGATCCAACCGGAAGCTCTCGAGGTGGAGATATCCCTGCGGATACACCACGCCGGGATAGGTCTGGCTTGAGATCTCGATGCGTTGTTGGTCGACGAGAAGGGACTCCTCGAGGCGGTTGATCACCTGATAGCGGATGTTCTGGGCGGGGAGGTGGATCGTCAGAAGACCGTGGTAACGGCGCGTATTGACTCCGGCGACGGTCCCCATGGCGTAAGAGCCGCGTCCGTTCGTTTCGATCCATTCGCGGTCGACGGCGTCCGCGATACGGTTGCAGATGAGTCGTCCGAATGAGATCATGCGTGGCTCCTGTTCCGGTTGTTTTTATCCTGTTTCAAGAATTGTTCGACGGTCTCTCCCATCTTGGACGGGGAATCGATCAGATGGGCTCCGGCGGATTCCAGGGCCCGGCGTTTGTCGTCCGCGGTCCCTTGTCCGCCATCGATGATGGCGCCGGCATGGCCCATCCGTCGTCCGGGAGGGGCGGTGCGCCCCGCCACGAAGGCGAAGAGGGGTTTGGTCATCTTCTTCCTGTAGAACGCGGCGGCTTCTTCTTCGGCGGTCCCGCCGATCTCCCCCATCATCAGCACGGCGTCGGTTCCGGGGTCGTCCTCGAAGAGGGCCAGCACGTCGATAAAAGAGAGTCCCTGCACGGGGTCGCCGCCGATCCCGACGACGGTGGATTGCCCGATCCCGCGGGCGGTCAACTGTCCGACGGCTTCATAGGTCAGGGTGCCGGACCGGGAGACGATCCCGACGCGGCCCGGTTTGTGGATGGGGCCGGGCATGATCCCCACTTTGCATTCGCCGGGTGTGATCAATCCGGGCCCGTTGGGGCCGATGAGGAGGCTGTCGGTTGACAGGCAGTGTTTCACTTTGACCATGTCCAGGACCGGGATCCCCTCGGTGATGCAGACGATCAGGGGGATGCGGGCGTCGGCGGCTTCCAGGATGGCGTCGGCGGCAAAAGGGGCGGGGACGAAGATCAAACTGGCGTCGGCGCCCGTGGACCGGACGGCGGCTTGGACTGTGTTGAACACGGGGATGCCCTCGACGTTCGTGCCGCCCTTGCCGGGGGTCACTCCGCCGACGATCCGGGTGCCGTAGTCGCGGCAGGCCTTGGCATGGAAAGTGCCTGCCGATCCGGTGATCCCTTGGACGATGACTTTCGTCGACTTGTCGATGAGGATGCTCATGGTTTTGAACTCCGCGTCGCCTGCACCGCCAACCGCGCGCCTTCATCGAGGTCGTCGGCCGTCATCAGGTCGAGTCCGGATTCTTTCAGAAGTTTTTGTCCCTCGTCGACGCGGTTTCCGGCCAGGCGTACGATGATGGGGGGGATTCTGTGACGGAAGGATTGGACCGCCTGCAGGATGCCTTGGGCGATGACGTCGCATTTCATGATCCCGCCGAAGATGTTCACAAAAACCGCCCGAACGTTCTTGTCGGCCAGCAGGATCCGGAAGGCTTCCTGAACCTGTTGGGCATTGGCCCCGCCTCCGACGTCGAGGAAGTTGGCGGGTTCACCGCCGTGGAGTTTGATGATGTCCATGGTCGCCATGGCCAGGCCGGCTCCGTTGACGAGGCAACCGATATTCCCATCCAGGCGGATGTAGGAGATGCCGGCTTTTTTGGCGTCCCTTTCCTGGACGGTCACGTCGGCCTCGTCCGCTTGTTCGGCCCAATCGGTGTGACGGAACAGCGCGTTGTCGTCCATGACGATCTTCGCGTCCAGGGCGCACAGGGTCGGTTTCCCGTCCCACTCGACCAATCCGAGCGGATTGACCTCCACCAGGGACGCGTCCATCGAGAGAAAGAGTTTCACGACGGCTTGAAGGACCTTGACGGTTTGATTGAGATGGGTCGACGGGATGTCCAAGTCGAAGGCCAGTTCCCGCGCCTGGAACGGTTCCAGCCCGCGCAGCGGATGGATATCGACGCGTCGGATCTTTTCGGGGGAGACCCGCGCCAGGGTCTCGATGTCGACGCCTCCTTCGGCGGAGACCATCAACGTCGGTTTGGCGGCTTTGCGGTTCAAGGTGACGCCCACGTAGAACTCGCGCAGGATCTTCGCGGCTTTTTCGACGTAGACTTTCCGAACCGTCAGGCCGGCCGGTCCCGTCTGGGCTGTGACGAGCGTTTTTCCCAGGAGCGATTTTAATTCCCGGGCGGCTTCCGGGGCGGTGTTCACCAGTTTGATCCCGCCGGCCTTCCCGCGGCCGCCCGTCAATACCTGGGCCTTCAGAACCCACGGCGCCGGGCCGAGCTTCTTCAGCCGGGCCGGGAGCGGGGCCTTCTTGTCGACCAGGAAACCGGGAAGCACCGGGACGCCGGCTTGGGTCAACAATTGCTTGGCCTGATATTCGTGTAATTTCATGGGGTTATCGCCTGTTCCGGACGTGAACGTCCGGTTGAAAATAGTGAGACGGAAAGTTGACTTTAACGTATTCTGAGAGACGAATAAAAAATCCCAAACGCATGCGGTCGCACGGCCATTGGGACCGGGTTATTATAACAAATTGGTACCTTTTGACAACCCTGGATGTTTCTTGAACGTGTCCCAATCGAACCCGCGTTCGGTCAGAAGGCCGGTCAGAAAACGGTTTTCCTCGAGAAGGAGATTCAGGCAACGGCAGTTCCGAGTCAGGAGTCCCGACAGGCTCTTGTCCCTCAGTTTCCGGAAGGTGTCGCCGAACCAGACTTCGGAGAGGGGACGGTCGACCACCGATTCCGTCGTGCGGGATGCGCAGCAGGTCCCCACCGTCCCGTCGGATCGGACGATGATATGATACCAGGGTTTCAGGCAGATCCCGGGGTCCGATGTGCGGCGACTTTCCGTGAAGCCCTCCGGGTCGTGGGATCCCTCGGAGACGATGCGGATGATGTCGTTCAGGTTGGATGGGATTCCGAGGGAAAGGCTCGTTTCTTCGGCGCGATGGAGGGCGTCCAGGAGTCTGTCTTTGGGGATGTTCTTCAATAGAAATTGGGGTTGATCTTCCACATATTCCTGGTAGGGCATGAACGTGATGTGGGCGAAACCGTGGTCCGCCGCGAACCGGATCATCTTCGGTGCATCCAGCGCATTGGTGCCGCAGAGGATGGTGTTGATGTCGGTCAGCGGTTTGTCCGCCCCGGCGCGTTTCTTCCGGTCGGTCAATCGCCTGTGCCCGTCCAGAACAGTTTCGAAGATTCCGGCGGATCCCCGCAGGTGGTCGTGGACCTCGGCGCAATGCCCGTCGATGGAGAAGGTCAGGAAATCCCACTGGCTGTCCACCAGGGCCTCCACGACCGGGTCGGTCAGGAGGGTGCCATTGGTGCTGGTCTTGGCCCAGAAACCCCGGCGTTTTATCTGGCGCAGCAACGGGACGATGACGGACTGTCTCGAAAAAGTTTCTCCGTTCCCGATCAGCAGGCAGTGTTTGGCGCCCAGATCGGCGGCTTCGTCCACCAAGCGGAGGAGTCTTTCATCCGTCAGGAGGTCCGGTGTGGGAGTGTTGGGGATATGGCAGAATCGGCATCGGAGGTTGCAGGCCGAGGTGGGGTGCAACTCGAAGAGGTAGGGGGAAAACCGGCCGGATGGAAGGCCTTGGATGAGACTGTCGCAGATACCTTTTTCGCTTTCCCGTCCCCTCATGCGAAAATTATATCACATTCGTTTCCGGCCGGTCCGGACTTCGGGAGTGTCCTTTGAAAAACCATTTGACGGTGGAGAGCGGAAAACTATAGAATTGGATATTGGATCGTCGTTTATCGGAGGAGTCTCGATGAAGGGGAAAAAGAGGGAAGCGGCATCGACCGGGATCACGGCGGGGCGGTTGAAGCAATTTTCTGTTTTTCAGCAGCTGGATAAGGCCGTCCTCTCTCAGTTGGCCAAGACGGTCGTTCAAGAATCCTATCCGGCGGGCGACACCATCTTCGCCGAGGGGAAATGGGGCGATTCCCTCTATCTCTTGGTCGAGGGAGAAGTGCTGATCCGAAAGACGGTCAATAAGAAGCAGGGGATCGCCAAGACCCTGGCCCTCCTGACGCCGGGCGAATTTTTCGGGGAGATGGCCCTGTTGGAGAACACACTGCGTTCAGCCTCTGCGGTGGCGCGCCGTCCCGTGGTCCTGATGAGGCTCCCTCGCCAGGTATTCAACCGGTTGCTCCAAAAGAACACGAAGGTCGCCCTCCAGCTGATGCAGGGCCTGGTCAAGACGTTCAGCGGCCGGCTCCGCCAGACGACGGCGGAATTGGTCAGCATCTACGAACTGGGTCGCGTCCTGGCCCACGCCTCCGACGAAAAGACCTTGGCCTCCTCCCTTCTTTTTCAAATGACTCAACTCTTTGACGAGAAAGTCTCCGTGGGTTTTTACCGGTGGAACATGTTCAACATGGAATACGACCTTGTGTCCACCGAGGGGCCCGCGCCGGAATCCCTCCCGAAGAACGTGCCTCAACGCAACGACCTGTCCCGATGGCTGGAGGAGACGAAGGACTGTTTCGTCGCGGAGGATTGGAACCACGACGACCGTTTTCCCGCGGCGAAAGGCACTCTCTTCGTCGGAGGACGTTCCCTGTTGGCGGCCCCGTTGGTCGGGCCCTCCGGGATGATCGGTTTTCTGCTGGTCGGGCATCCCACCCGGACGGGGTATTTCACCAGCGGACATCAACAGCTCGTGATGGGGATGTGCCACCTGATCTCCCCGGCCTTTGAAAACTCCGCCATGAGGCAGGAAGAGGCCGCCCGACACCGACTCTCCGGATTGAAACAATCGATGCTCTGACCCCCATGGAACTCATAGACATTCTCACCTATGCTGTAGAACAGAACGCTTCCGACGTCCATCTGGCCGTCGGTAAACCACCGCTCCTTCGGGCCAAGGGGAGCCTGAAACCGATGCCCCAATTCCCCGCCCTCACGGAACCCGAATGCCAGCGGCTCATCTATTCCGCCCTTTATGATCATCAGAAACAGCGTTTTGAGCAGGCCCTGGAGTTGGATTGCGCGTTCACCATCAACAACCTGGGCCGGTTCCGCGTGAACGTTTTGAAGCAGATCAACGGGATCGAGGCGGTCATGCGGATCGTCCCCTCGAAGATCCCCGATCCGGAAGAGATCGGTTTGCCGGAGGTCGTCGTCGACTTCACGAAGCAGCCGCGGGGGCTGATCCTGGTGACCGGGCCCACGGGGGCCGGGAAGTCAACCACCCTGGCCTGTCTCATCGAGCACATCAACGCGCACCGCGATGCGCACATCCTGACCATCGAGGACCCGGTCGAATACCTGTATACGGGACGCAAGTCGCTCATCCGCCAGCGGGAGGTGGGACATTCCACCCACAGTTTCGGGGATGCGCTGAAACATGCCCTCCGTCAGGACCCGGACATCATCTTGGTCGGCGAGATGAGGGATTTGGAGACGATCTCGTTGACGCTCACGGCGGCCGAGACGGGGCATCTCTGTTTCGCCACCCTGCACACCACCGATGCCGCCACCAGCATCGATCGGATCATCGACGTTTTTCCGCCCCATCAGCAGCAGCAGATTCGGGTCCAGCTGTCCACGGTCCTTAAAGGAGTGGTCTGTCAGACGCTGTTGCCGATGAGGGATGGGTGGCACATGGTGGCGGTGCGGGAAGTGATGGTGATGACGCCGGCCATCGCGAACCTGGTGCGTGAAGGGAAGACGTACATGATCTCCAACTCCATTGACACGGGCGCCGAGTTGGGCATGGTGTCGATGGACAAAGCTTTATCGGAGGCGGTCAAGCGGGGGGATATCACGTTGGAAACGGCTGTTCAGAAGTCATCGGATCCCAAAAAACTCCAACAGTTGATCGGGGATAAGATCGTTTTTTAATCCGACTCGGTGTATTGTTCTCGGTGTGGGTGTGACCAGTCCTCGCGGCTGGTTTTTTTATGTGCGGACGAGGGGGGCGATCCCCAAATGGGAGAGAAGGGGTCCCGGGTCTGCGAACGAATCGATGAGGAGGTCCGCGCGGGACGCCACCAGATCGTCCTTCCGTCCGGATCCCGCGGCCACGGCCACGGTGACGGCTCCCACCGCTTTTCCTGCCTGGACATCGAGGATCGTGTCCCCGATGATATAGATGTCGGAGAGGGGGAAGGGGTGTCCCCTGAGGGATTCCGCGCGCCGAATGCCGGCCCGCAGGAGTTCGGCGCGGTTCTCGGCGTCGGATCCGAATCCCCCGAACGCGAAATATCTGTTCAATCCGGCGGGTTCGAGTTTGATGCGGGCTCCTTTGTCCAGGTTGCCCGTCCCCAGTCCCAGGAGAAAACGTTCCGGGTGCCGGGAGAGAAGTTCCAGGAGATCCACGACGCCTTCCAAGACGGTATACGTCCCATGTCTCATTTCGTCGTCGAGATGGATCAGATAGAGCTCGAGGACGGCGGAGATGTCGGTCGGGGTTCCGGGGCGGTTCAGCTTTTTCTCGAAGACTTCGCGCACGATGATCTTGTCGGTCTTTCCGGCGGCCGCCACGCCGTTCATGGCATCGTCCAGGTCGTATAATTGATGGAAGGCTTTGTTGAGGGCTTTCAGACCCGCCCCGCCGGTGTGAACCAGCGTCCCATCCACGTCGAAGAGAAGGAGTTTCATAAGGTCCTATAACATATCAAAGTTTCAGCCTGAGCGACAGGGGGGATTGGTTGAATGATTTCAAAATCATGTATAATAGGAGGAACGTTCCGCTCTCGGCGGAATATCGGGATTCTTGATGAAAACGGGAGGAATCATTCATGTTCGATGCGAAGAAAAGCGGTGTCACGGGACTGGCCTTTTTAGGCCTGGCGGTTTTCATGGCGGTCGGATGCGCCAAACCTCCGACGAAGGAAATGACCGAGGCGGAATCGTCCGTTCAGGCCGCCCAGGCCTCCGGCGCCGAGGAATACGCCAATATGGAGTTTCGGACAGCGCAAGATGTCCTGGCCGATGCGAAAGCTAAAATGGAGAGCAAGGATTATCAGGGAGCCAAAATGGCCGCGTTGGATGCCAAAGTGAAAGGGGATCAGGCCAAATCCTCGGCCGATGCCAATAAGGCGACGGTCAAGACCCAAGCGGAGACTCTGGTGACCGATTTAAAGGCGGTTGTCGAGGGGATCAAAGCGGCCGCCGCCAAGGCCAAGGGAAAGAATGGGGCGAAGGCGAAAGCGGAGGCGGCCACGTTGGATACGAACTTCGCGGCGGCTCAGCAGGCGGTGGAAGCCGGCCAATACAGCAGTGCCGTGACACAACTCCAGGGAGTTCAGACCAAATCGGACGAACTGAAAGCCCTTCTGGGGATCAAGTAGTCCTGGATCATCGCTGACCCGCTCTCGAAATCCATGGCGATACGGAATGTCATCATCATCGGCTCCGGCCCCGCCGGATACACCGCGGCGATTTATACGGCCCGCGCGGGACTGAGCCCGTTGATGATCGCGGGATACATGTCCGGCGGACAGCTGATGATGACGACGGAAATCGAGAATTTCCCCGGGTTTCCCGAGGCGATCCTGGGACCGGACCTGATGGAAAGGATGCGGCAGCAGGCGGACCGGTTCAAGACGGAAATCGTGAATCGGGATGTCACCGCCGTCAATCTCCGTCGGAAACCGTTTCAGGTGACCGTGGAAGGCGTATTGCACGAATCCCACGCGGTCATCCTGGCCACGGGAGCTTCGGTGAAATGGATGGGCCTCCCCAACGAAAAACGCTTGTTGGGGAAAGGCGTCTCCTCGTGCGCCACCTGTGACGGCGCTTTCTTCCGCGGGAAGGAGATCTGTGTGGTCGGCGGCGGCGATACCGCCCTTGAAGAGGCCATTTTCCTGACCAAGTTCGCCTCCCGAGTGACCGTCATCCATCGCCGAGACCAGTTCCGCGCCTCCAAGATCATGATGGATCGCGCGCGCGCCAATCCCAAGATATCGTGGAAAGTCAACGCCGTGGTGTCGGACGTGCTGGGAGACTCCAAGGTGGAGGGGCTGAGGATCCGGAACGTCATCAACGGGGAACAGTCCGACCTGAAGGTGGAGGGGGTTTTTGTGGCCATCGGACACTCCCCGAACACCGATCTTTTCAAGGGACATGTCGCCCTGGACGACCAGGGATATATCGTCACCGATCGGTACGGAGCGACCAGCGTCCCCGGGGTTTTTGCCGCCGGAGACGTTCAGGACCGTTTCTTCCGCCAGGCCGTTACTTCGGCCGGGAGCGGCTGCGCGGCCGCCATCCAAGTGGAACGTTATCTGGAAACCTTGGCCCTGTGAGCGTGACAGATTTTTTGTTGACGGATTTTTGACTGTTTGATATGATGTGCTTCCTATGTCGATCACCACAACGCATATAAAACCGACCGAAATCAGGCGGATCCGCTATTGCATCGACGCAGAAGGCGTGTCGCTGGGCCGTCTGGCCACGTTGGCGACCAACCTTTTGCGTGGCAAGGAGAAACCCACGTTCTCGGTCCATATGGACGGCGGGAACATCGTTTATATCATCAACGCCTCGAAAGTGGTTCTGACGGGAAACAAGGCGGTGCAGAAGATCGATTTCCGCCATTCCGGGCATCATGGAGGGGATTTCACTCAGCCCTACAGCGCGTTGATGGCGAAGAATCCCGAGCGGGCCGTAGAACTGGCCATCTACGGGATGTTGCCGAAGAACCGGCTCCGGGACCGTTTCCGACGTCACCTGAAAGTTTACCGCGATGCCTCACCGGAAGCGATGAAGAACACGATCGTTGTCGATATGAAGAACCCCAAACTCCGATCGGGCGGGCCGTATGGGCTCCCCGCGGAACCCTCACAGGAGAAACATGTCTGATACGCCGAATGTGACTTTGCAGTCCCCTCTTTGGGCCGTTGGCCGCAGAAAGAACGCCGTGGCTCGGGCGCGCTTGATTCCGGGCGGAGGACGGATGCTGATCAACTCCCGTTCCTTGGACGAATATTTCGGTGGACATGAGCGCTATAAATCTTCAGTCATGGAACCGCTCCGGCTGGTCAAGCTCCTGACGAACTATGACACTTTCTTGACGGTGATGGGGGGGGGCGTGATGGGGCAGGCCGAAGCCATCCGCTTGGCTCTCTCCCGCGCCATCATCAAACTGGACCCGAAACTCCGTTCCGCTTTCCGCAAAGAGGGTCTCCTGACCCGCGATTACCGCATGGTGGAACGGAAAAAATCCGGCCAGCCCAAAGCGCGCCGCCGGTTCCAACACTCCAAACGTTGATCCTCTCTTCCCGTGCTTGATCGGACGGGATTTCCCCAAGACAGGTTCCTGTCTCCTTTCCTCCGGAAGGGTGATCTCTTCTGTCTCCGATGAATTCATCCGTGAATCCCATAGACCGTCTCTGGAGGGCCGAAAAGGCCGTCGAGCGGGGTCGCTTTCGGGCGGCTTTGGAAATTCTGAGGATGATTCGCATCTCCCCCGATGCGGAATCCCTTCGGGCGGAGGTTCACTCCCACACGGCCGAATCGCTGAGAGGCCTTGGCCGATTCTCCGCCGCGCTCCCGCATTATTGGGAAGCGCACCGTTTGTATCGGCTCTCCGGGAACGATTACGACAGATGGGAGATGCTTCTTGGAGCCAGCGCGTGCCTGCGGATCCTGGGCCGGTTCCGCCAGGCGCAGCGGGCCTGGAACAGCGTCGATCGTCTTCTCCCGCGGAATGGACGCCGCTCTCAGCGGTGGGATATCATTTGGGAACGGGCGATGGTCGAAAGAGGTCTCGAAGATTTTCCTAAAGCCGTCCGGATGTTGAAATCCTGCGCCGTCGGTTATCGACGGTTGGGAGATGCGGAAGGCCTTTATCATACAGCCTGGGCCGTGGGCGGAGCCCATCGGTTCCAGGGACGTCTGCGCACAGCCCTCCTCGATTACCGGACTTGTCTGAAGGCGTCTCGCGCCATGAAGGATTCTTTGTCCGAAGGATATGCCCTGTGCGGGGCGGCGGGGGTCAGCCGCCTCCTCGGCGTGGGAAACTCTCAGGAGCTTTATCGGAGGGCCTATCGCCTCTTCAAAACCCGTCGCGAAGTCTATGGTCAAGCCTATGGTCTCTGTGGGATGGGGAACGCGGAAAGGGTCTATGGGGATCCTCGACGGGCCTTGTCATTCTATGCCCGAAGCGCCCCCCTCTATCGGCGAGTCGGTGATGAAGGGAGCCTGGCTTTTGTCTATTGGGGTATGGGCGGAGCTCTTCGCCGGCTGAAAAGATCGGGGCCGGCGCGCCGATGCTATCACCGTTCTGGAAAACTATTTAAAAAAGCGGGGGACATTCGTGGCCGGATCATGTCCGAACTCGGACTCGCCCGCACAGAGCACGATCGCCCGTCGGTGGCGGAGACCCATTATCGGACGGCCCGACGTTTGGCGTTGCAGAACGGTTTTGTCCTGGAAGAAGGACATGTCCTGTGGGGATGGACTCAACTCCGTCGGACTCCTCCCCGAAAGGCGCTGTCGTTTTATCGTCGGTTGGGTATTCCCCGTTCCACCGTCCTGCGCTGGCGGGACATCCCCTGATCCCCCCTTTTTTTAACGTTGTTTTTGTTGCCTTTTTTAACCAATATAGTAAAATTACTTTCGATGCTAAAATACGTGCGATTTATTGAACACGTAAAACGCCCATTGATGACAACTCGGAACGTTTGTCTCACAGGATGGTCGGTTGCTTTTGACCGGAGGTGTATTCCCATATGAAGAAGGCGGAGTTGGTTGAAAGGATCGCCAAGGAAGCGAGGCTCAGCCGGAGTCAATCCGTCTGGGCTGTCAAATCGTTGGTCAAGGCCATTCGGGAGACGATAAAGAACGGGGGGAAGATATCCCTGTCGGGACTTGGGACTTTCAAAGTCAAGGCCCGGAAAGGGCGCATCGGGCGGAATCCCAAGACGGCGGAACCGATCCAGATCCCCGCGGGTCGGAAGATCTCGTTCAAACCCAGTCTTTCCTTGAAGAAACTCGTCAAAGGGTAGATATCCGTCGATGAATCGTCGGGTCGGGATACGGGGTTTGGGCCGTCTGGCCGGATGGATTTTCCTCGTCTGGGGCGTTCTGGTCGCGGGGAAGGGGTTCTGGGACGTCGTCGGGGGACAGCCGGAAGCCAATTATTTTTCACCGGGGCCCTGGCAGTTCGTCACGCGCGAACAATGGTTTCGATACGCGGGATTTGAGTTGTGTTATGGTTTGGCGTGTGTCGGGTTGGCATGGGGTTTATGGAAATTTTCAGAGAGGTTACCGATATGGATCGAAAAAAAAGAAGCAATAGCGGAATAAAGATCTCACAGAAACTGGAGCAGTTGCCTCCCTATCTGTTCACGCGGATCAAGGTGTTGATCGGCGAGGCCTATAAGAAGAACCTCGACGTCATCGACCTGACGATGGGCAACCCGGACCAGCCGACACCTCCCCACATCGTCGACCGGTTGGTCGACACGATCCAGAACCATCCGAGGACACACCGGTATCCTCAGGCCAAGGGCATGCCCCGTTTCCGTCGGGCCGTTTCGGACCACATGAAAAGACGGTTCGGGGTGTCCGTGGATCCTGAATCGGAAGTGCTCACGTTGGTCGGTTCCAAGGAGGGGATCGCCCATTTGGCCTCCGCCTACATGGATCCGGGAGACGTGGCGTTGGTTCCCGTCCCGGCTTACCCCGTCCATTTCAACGGGGTCATCTTGGCCGGGGGAAAAGTGTGCCCCCTTCCGTTGACGCCGGAGAACGGGTTCCTTCCCGATTACGGCAAGATTCCGGCGAAAGATCTCCGCAAGGCCAAACTGTTGTTCTTGGGATATCCCAACAACCCCACGACCACCGTTATCGAGGACGAGGCGTTCTTCAAGGAAACGATCCGGTTCGCCAAGAAACACAACCTGCTCGTCGTTTATGATAACGCCTATTCGGAGATCACTTTCGACGGTTATCGCGCCCCCAGCTTTTTGGAGGTTCCCGGCGCCCGGGACGTGGCGTTGGAATTCCATTCGTTTTCTAAAACATACAACATGGCCGGTTGGCGAATCGGTTGGGCTTGCGGGAAGAGGGAATTGGTGGCTCCGCTCGAAAAATTCAAGGCGTTCGTGGATTATGGTGTCCCGACGTTCATGCAGTTGGCCGCCGTGAGGGCTCTGGAGGGTCCCCAGGATTGCGTCCGGGAGACCGTGGCCGTGTATCAGCGGCGGCGCGATTATTTCGTCGACGGATTGAATAAGATCGGCTGGAACGTGGCCAAACCCAAGGCGACCATGTATGTGTGGGCTCCGCTGCCCGAATCGGTCCGGGCCAAGGGGTCCATGGCTTTTGCGGAGGAACTCCTTCGGGAAACGGGCGTTGCGGTGTCTCCCGGGGTCGGTTTCGGCCAAGAAGGCGAAGGATACGTCCGGTTCGCATTAGTGACTCATGACCAGCGTTTCTACGACGTCCTGTTGAGACTGAGGAAATTCATCGGAGGGGCTTCCGTGAAGTATGGGATGCCTCCCAAACCTAAATTCTATTCACCGAAGAACAAGAGCTGAAAGGGGATTCGCCCTTTCGCAAAGGACACGAAGGCATGAACGAGAAAAAGACGGTCAACGTCGGATTGATAGGGTTCGGAACAGTCGGACAGGGCGTCGTCAAGATCCTGGATCGGAATCTCCCGCTGTTGGAGTCGAAGTTCGGCGGGCAGCTCCGCCTGACCTGGGTTTGCGATAAATATTCGGCGCCTCTCCGAAGGGCCGGTGTCCATCGCCCTCGATTCACGCGCCGGTGGGAGGACGTCGTCCGAGATCCGTCGGTGGATGTGGTCGTGGAACTCATCGGGGGGTACGAACCCGCCCGGACGATCGTCTTGTCCGCGCTCCGCTCCGGAAAACATGTGGCCACCGCCAATAAGGCGCTCCTGGCGAAGTATTGGAGCGAGGTCTTCGAGACGACGAGGAAGACGAAGAGCCTGATCTATTTCGAAGCCTCCGTCGGCGCCGGCATTCCGATCATCCAATCGATCAATGAGGGGCTAGCTGCCAACCGCATTCAGGCCATCTACGGGATATTGAATGGGACCACGAACTATATCCTGACGCGCATGACCCAGGATGGACTCGATTTCGCCAAGGCGCTCAAGGAAGCCCAACGGGAAGGGTTCGCCGAGGCGGATCCTTCCTTCGATATCGAGGGGACCGACGCCGCCCATAAAGTCTCCGTCCTGGCGTCACTGGCCAGCGGAACCTGGGTCCACCTCGATGACGTCCATCGGCAGGGGATCGGGAATCTGGACGTCTGGGACGTGCTGTTCGCCCAGGAGCGTCTGGGATACGTGACCAAACTCCTCGGGATCATCCGTTTTCAGGACCGGTTGATGGAGGCGCGCGTTCACCCCGCCCTGATCCCGTCGGCCCATCCTTTCGCGAGCGTGAACCGGGAATACAACGCCGTGTATGTCTATGGCGATGCGGCCGGCGATATCATGTTCTACGGAAAAGGGGCCGGACAGATGACGGCCGCCAGCGCCGTCGTTTCCGATATCCTGTTCCTGGCGAGGCAGATCGTCAGCGGGACTGCCGGGAAAATACCCTACGTGTCGTTCCACCCCTCTCAACGGATGAAAATATCCCCGCTCTCGCGCAGCGTCTGTCGCCACTATCTCCGGTTCATGACGGACGATAAACCCGGGGTCCTCTCGAAGATCACCGGGATCCTGGGGCAGAAGGGGGTCTCCATTGAGGCCGTCTATCAGTCTTTCGGCAGCGATCGGTTCTCATCCCGTCTTCCGGCGCTGAGTGGACGGTCCGGGGTTCCCATCGTCATCGTGACCCATAAGGCGATGCACGGGGCGGTCCAGAGAGCTTTGGAAAAGATCGACCGGCTTCCGGTCGTCCGACGGAAAACTATCCACCTGAGGATCGAGGAACTATGAGTTATCGTGGCGTGATCGACCGGTATCGGGCCTATCTTCCCGTCACGGATAAGACGCCCGTCATCTCTCTTTGCGAGGGGAACACCCCGCTCCTTCGGGCATCCAAGTTGGCTCAATGGATCGGCGCCGGCAAGCTCAACCTTTATTTGAAGCTGGAGGGCATGAACCCCACGGGTTCTTTTAAGGACCGCGGCATGACGTTGGCCATGTCCAAGGCGGTCGAACAGAAGACGCGGGCCGTCATCACGGCCTCGACGGGCAATACGTCGGCTTCCGCGGCGGCCTATTCGGCGCGCGTCGGCGTGAGATGCATCGTGTTGATTCCGGGAGGAGCCATCGCTCTGGGCAAACTCTCCCAGGCGGTCATGCACGGGGCCGATGTTCTCTCGATCGACGGAAATTTCGACGATGCCCTTCGTTTGGTCCGCGAGATCAGCGATCAATATCCAGTCACCCTGGTCAATTCCATCAATCCCTATCGGATCGAGGGACAGAAGACGGCTTCTTTCGAGATCATCGATGAACTCGGGGAGGCCCCGGCTTATCAATTCATGCCGGTGGGCAACGCCGGGAACATCACCGCTTATTGGAAGGGTTATCTGGAATACCAAAAGCACGGGAAAATCCGCCAACTGCCCCGGATGATGGGAGTCCAGGCGGCGGGAGCGGCTCCGATCGTGCGGGGGGCCCCCATATCGAATCCCCAGACGATCGCCACCGCCATCCGCATCGGAAATCCGGCGTCCTGGAAACAGGCCGTGGCCGCCCGGGACGAATCTGGCGGCGGCATCGATACCGTCACCGACGATGAGATCGTGGAGGCCTACAAGGCCCTGGCCTCGTTGGAAGGCGTTTTCTGCGAGCCGGCCAGCGCGGCGTCGGTGGCCGGGTTGAAAAAATATGCGTGTCTCCATCCGGATTTTGCGGCGTCACAGGAAACGGTCGCGTGTATCCTTACGGGACACGGTTTGAAAGACCCCGACCGCGCGTTGGCTTCTGTGGCCAAACCCAAGAACGTGAAGGCCGACTTGAAAGCTATTTTGAATGAATTGAAATTGGGCTGACGGGGATCCCGGCTGAGGCCGACTGTGAAAGAGGACCGGCAATTGTTTTGGATCGCATCTCTTTTGTTCGGGTTGGATTTCGCTTGGAGTCTCCATCAGGTGGGTTGGTCCGGTATTCGTTGGACAGGTCCCGCCTTCTTCCTTCCTTTCATCCTCCTTCTGATCGGTTTTATCAACGGTCGGATCCGTTTCAGGTCCCTCGGTTTCCTGGTCATGCTCGCAGCGATGCTCTGCCTTGTCCTGGTGGGCACCGCTTTCATCGAACAAGGGCATTACCGCCCGAACATCTCCTGGATCCTTTACCTCAAGACCGCGGGGATGTACGGGGCCATGATACTGGCCGGCTATTATCAGCTTCGATTCCGGCCGGACTAGGCTGCCGGAACGGCGCCGTGCGGGCTCTGCCGTTCACGCTGTTTTTTTGGTCACCCCCATCTCTATCGGCGTTCAAGGAGGAGAATCCATGGAAAATGAAAAGACGAATAAGTCCGAAGGCCCATCGATCCAGATCGAGATCGACGAACAGACGTCGCACGGCCATTATGCCAACCTGACGGTCATTTCTCACTCGGAGACGGAATTCGTGTTCGATTTTGCCTTCCTGCCCCCACAGCCTCCGAAAGCCAAGGTCCGGACCCGGGTGATTATGAGCGCCGCGCAGGCGCGGAACTTTTTGGCGGCTTTTCAGGAGAACGTCCAACGGTACGAGTCCCGGTTCGGGGCGATCAAGAAGGCCTCTCAGAATCCGGAAGACCAGAAGATCGGTTTCTTTCATTGAGAACATCCAGGTAATACGTTGGGCCGAGAGGGAACGAGGAATATGACGCGTGTGGAATTGGTCTGCATCGGGAGTGAATTGTTGTTCTCCAAGATCAACACGCATGTCGTTCCCATGAGCGCTCAACTGGCTCGGCTCGGGCTCTGTCTGAGCCGGGTCACCATCGTCGAAGATGACCGAGGCGAGATGGATCGGGTTTTCCGTGAATCATGGCGGCGCGCCGGGATCGTGATCACGACCGGAGGGCTCGGGCCCACGTTCGACGATTTGACCCGGGAGGTTTGGGCGAAAACCCTGCATCGCCCGCTTCGGCTCGTCCCTTCCTTCGTCGACGCCATCCGAGAGAAATTCAAACGGCGTGGTTATCGGATGCCGGCGGAGAACGCGAGACAGGCCTATGTGATCGGAGGGGCGACGGTCATGGAGAATCCCGTCGGGACGGCTCCGGGGCAGATCCTCTCGGATCGGGGGAAGACGGCGGTGTTGCTGCCGGGGCCTCTCCGCGAGATGCTCCCGATGCTCCGGGATACCGTGATCCCCTCTTTGGAGAAAAAATATGGCCGACAGCCCCTCTGCCGCCGCGTCTATCGGATATTCGGGGACCCTGAATCCGTCGTGGATGAACGGCTGAAACCGTTGAGGGAACGTTGGCGTTCGACAGGTCCCACTCAGACGGTCTTCGGCATCCTGGCTTCCCGATATGTCATCGATATCGAGCTGATGGTCCGGGGAAAGGATTTTTCATCGGTCACCGACCGGTATCGGAGGGTCAATGAGGATGTCTTCCGCCGTTTTGGTCCGTTGATCTTCGGCCTGGATGACGACACGCTGGAATCTCTCGTCGGGCGATTTCTGCGACACCGCCGGGAGACGGTGTCCGTGGCGGAATCGTGTACGGGGGGGATGCTCATGGAACGACTGACGGATGTGCCGGGTAGTTCCGACTACTTTGAAGAAGGCCTCGTCACCTATTCCAATGAAAGCAAGAAGGAACATCTGGGCGTGCCGGTCCGCCTCTTGTCGGCTCACGGAGCGGTATCATCCCCCTGCGCGGTGGCGATGGCCCGGGGAATACGCCGTCGATCCGGAACCGACTGGGGAATTTCGATCACGGGCATCGCGGGCCCCTCTGGCGGGACCGATGCGAAACCGGTCGGATTGGTTTATATCGCCGTGGATGGCACGAAGGGGACGGATTGCCATGAACATCTTTTCATCGGAGACCGTCCCCAGATCCGGGAACGCGCGGTGGCCACGGCGCTCCACCACCTTTTGAAGAAATTGGGCGGAATTCCACTGTCCCTTCAGAGACGGAGGGAGGCGGCATGGTCTCGATAACCATCTATGCGGATGGGGCCGCCAAGGGGAACCCTGGTCCCGGGGGATACGGGACGGTCTTGATCTCCGGTTCACACCGGAAGGAACTCTCCGGCGGGTTCCGGCGGACGACGAACAACCGGATGGAACTCCTCAGCGTGATCATCGGACTGGAATCGCTGAGGATAAAACATTCCCAGGTGACGGTCTATTCGGATTCCCGCTATGTGGTGGATTCCGTCGAAAAGGGGTGGTTAGAATCCTGGTTGAAGACGGGCTTCAGAAAGAAAAAGAACGCGGATCTGTGGCTCCGGTTCATGGATGTTTACCGGAATCATCGGGTCAAGATGGTGTGGGTGAAGGGCCACGCCGAGAACCGGGAGAACAACCGTTGCGACGAATTGGCGGTGCAGGCCGCCGAGGGGAAGGGACTGGAGACCGATGAGGGATATGAACGCTCAGTCGGGACCGGCGACTTGTTCGTGCCGGAGGATCCATCTTGTCGTCGACGCTGAATATGTGTTATAAAAAGACATGCCTTATCATTATCTGCTGACCGCGTCCGGCCCCGATTGTCCCGGTTTGGTGGCCCAGGTGACCCGGGTCCTCTATCGGTTGGGATGCAATCTCGAAGATTCATCCATGACGAGATTGCGAGGCGAATTTTCAATCCTCCTCATATTCTCGTCTTCTAAACCGTTCGTCTTGAAAACTTTGGATAAGGCGTTCCGTGAAATCGGCCGGAAGAATCTCCTGACGGTCCATGTGAAATTGCTGACGACGCCGGAGATGAAGAAGTCTTTGGCGACCCGCCCGCTGACGCTCATCACCGCTTACGGAACGGACCGCCCCGGCTTGGTCTACCGTCTCACCGAACGGTTGGCTCGGAGCCGGGTCAATGTGACGGATGTCACCACCCATCGCTCGGCGAGCCGCCGGGGGGCGGGTTACATCCTGATATTGGAGGCCGAGTTGCCGGCGTCTCTGACCCGGGCGCGGCTGCAAAACAGCCTTCGGCCTTTGGCCCGCCGATTGGGGATGACCGTCACGGTCAAACCGGTCGACTCCGTGGCCCTCTGATCCGGCGTGCCGATCCGTCCTATCCGGCAGTTTCCCGACCCGATCCTCAAAAAAAACTGCCAACCGGTCGTCGCGTTGACGCTCGAGGTCTCCAGAGCGTTGAACGATCTGGTGGATACGTTGAATGCGTCTCCCGGCGTCGGACTGTCTCTCCCGCAGATCGGTTTCCTCTGGCAAGGCCTCGCGGTCGATGTCAGCCGGCGGAAAAAGGGGGGGGCGGGGCATGGACGGATCGTGCTCTTGAACCCGCGGGTGGTGTCGTCGGAGGGGGAACAGGTTTTTCGCGAGGGCTGCTTGTCGATCCCCGATTTCCTCGCCGATGTGAAGAGGGCCCGCCGCGTCCGGGTGGAAGGGATGGACGTGTCGGGGCTTCCGGTCCGGTGGGACGTGGAGGATTTCGAGGCCGTCGTGTTCCAGCACGAGATCGACCATCTGAGTGGTATCCTTTTTCTGGACCGAGTCTCCAACGCCAAGACGGATGTGTTTCGCAGAAAGAAGCCGTAGAACGGCCGGGGCCGAATAACATAAAATATTCCCATGAAAAAGACCAACACCGTTTACCTGGAATTGCCCGCGCCGGAGGCCGCTTTTTCCCGCGCCACCCTCATCTCCCATTCAGACATGGACATGATTTATGTTTCGGGCACGGCCAGCGTCGGCTCCCGCCGGGAGACGCTCCATCGGGGCGATTTCGAGGCCCAATGCCGCCGGGCCTATCAGAACGTGGAGGGAATACTCGAAGCGGAACGATTCCTCCTTCAGGATGTGGTGAAATGGACCATCTACCTGAAGGAGATGAAATACTACGCGCGGTTCAATAAGGTCCGGAGCCGTTTTTTCAGAGACAGGGGGATCTCTCCTTGCGCGAGCACCTGTGTGGAGGCGAAATTGTGCCGACCGGACCTCCTGGTCGAAATGGAAGCCGTCGCGATCCGCCCGGCGGGCAGAAAATATCGCTTTTCCTCCCGGGCCTATCGGCGGGCCCGACCCGCGACGTGAATATGGTGGAAAATCTCGAAATAGAGATGTATCATCAATAGGACAAACGACCTAGTCAAAGGAGACATAAAACAATGCGCATCGGACGGAACTGGACGAATCTGCTGAATTTCGATTACATGGATGAGGGTCAGAAGAAGAGTTTTCTGGAAGGGAAACTCACCGTGCCGGACATGGATGCGACCATCCAGGGACGGTTGAAACGGGATGTCAAAAGGCAGATCGATAAGTGCGTGGAAACCGGGCTCCAGCACGTCGAGCTCGACGGCGGGATCCCCAACCCCTATCTTCAGATGCCGGTCAAAGAGCTTGAAACCATCAAGCAATACGCTGAAAAGAAGGATATCACCCTCTCCCTCCACCTTCCATATACGTTCACGGCCATCGCCACTTGCGGTTTTCAGGAAGAAGATCGTATCGCGGCCGTGGATATGCTCAAGAGGTATATCGATGTGGCTCATCGATTGGGGTGCCGGTATTGCGTGATGCATCCGGGATCCATCCCCTATTATCAGGCAACGGGGAAATATCTGGATATCTCGAACGCCATGCTGACGAAGAGCCTTTTGGAGCTGGGTCATTACACTCGGGCCAAGGATATGTATCTTCACATGGAGAACAATACCAAGTTCGACTCCACTCATATCATCCCCGAGGATTCCATCGGGATGCTCGAGGAAATCTGGGATAAGGCCCAGGTGAAGTATTGTTTTGATCTGGCGCACACGTTCACCGTCTATAAACACCAGAGTGAGATCCCTCTCCCCGTGGAAGCCCAATACGAAAAAATCCCGGCGAAGTTCTATTACGCCATCCATATCGGCGATTTCGTGCCCGAGAAGGCGCTCTTCCATCCGCCGCTGTTCCGTGAGTCGGGTGTGATCAAACGGGAGACATGGAAGAACATCTTCCGGCTGTTCCGGCGGAAGGGCGTTCAATATGTGGTCATTGAGACGGCGGTTCGGGAGCGGGAAGATATGATCGAAGGGGACCAGCTCCAGCGGGAGGAAGCGGCTTGGATCAAATCCGTGTTCGACGAAGTGATGGCGGAACCCGCTCCGGAACTGGAGGAAATACCGTCGAAAACGAAGTCGCGGGTAAAGTAGAAGCTTCGATCAGGAGATCGTTATCTAAAAAAGGCCGCCTTTGTTGGGCGGCCTTTTTTATTTAGTATTCTTCCCAATGCAGGACTTCTTGAAGGGGGCGTTTCGGCGGAGGTGTCCCCGGGGATTCCGAATAGCCCAAGGCAATCAATGAGATCAGTCTGCAACCCGCCGGCACTTTCAGCAGTTCCGCGATGTCCGCACAGTAGTTTTTTTTGTCTCCGGCCACCCAGCAGGAGTTGACTCCCAGGGCCGTCGCCGCGATCAGGATGTTCTCCGTAGCGGCGCAACCGTCTTCTAAATAATATTTCGTGTCTTGACAGAATACCGCGACGCAGGCGGGGGCCTTGGCGATGAATTTCCCGTTTTCGGCCAAGGCGCCGATCTTCAGGCGGGTGCCCTCGTCGGTCACGACCACAAACTCCCACGGTTGGACGTTTCTGGCGGTGGTGGCCCATCGTCCGGCATCGACGATGGATTCCAGGATGTTCCGGGGGACCTTTTGGGTCCCGTAGACCCGTGTGCTTCGGCGGTTCTGAATGGCTGTGAGTGCGTCCATGTCTCTTCCTCCGTTCCGATGTCCTATGCCTTCGTATTGAGGGCCAACTCCAACAGTTGCTCTTCCGTGATCCCGAGGGCGTGGTAACTCGCGTAGTGGCTCCGGATGGATTCCTCGGCGTTTCCATGGAGGATGTGCTCTTCCCGGATGGTTTTGACCTGATCGATGAGTTTTTTGAGGAGCGCCTCCGTGATCTCGATGCCGGCCTTTCGGAGGGGCTCCGTGTGTTTCCGCAGAACCTCTTCGATGGCGGCGCTTCCCGTGTGTTTTCCGAAGACGAAACGGCGTTGTCCTCCGACCATGTCTTCCGGGATGAACTGATAGATGGCCGGGTTGATGGCGATCCCCGCCGTATGGATTCCGGATTCGTGATAGAAAACACCTTCTCCGACGATGGGCATGTGGGGCTGGATGGGGATCCCGCTGAGACGTTCGACGGTCCGGCGCAGTTCGACCAGCCGGTCGTAGCGGAAATTCGGCAACGTCACCCCATAAAGGGTTTTCAAAATCATGACCACCTGTTCCAGAGGGGCGTTGCCGGCCCTTTCCCCGATCCCGCAGGCCGTGACGCCGGCATGGGACGCCCCGTGAGAAAGCGCGCGGATGCAGTTGATGGCCCCGATGGCCAGATCGTTGTGGAAGTGGGCATGCAGTTCCACCCCTTTCTTGACGGTCCATTCCACGAGGGGAGGGAAATAATGGTCCACAGCTTCCGGCGTCAGACATCCGACGGTGTCGGAAAAACAGAGCCGTGTGCCTCCGGCCGCGATGCAGGCTTCGGTCCACCGTCTCGCGTAATCCAAATGGGAGCGCGAGGCGTCTTCGGCGGCGAACTCGACCTTGCGGAGTCCTCTCGAGCGGGCGTGTGCGATGGCGGAGGTGATCATCTTGATGTTGGCGTCGCGGTAGAAACTGACGGATTTGTCCAGCCATTCCCTCTCGTCCAGTCCCTCCTGTTTCAGGAAGACCTTCCCCAACTTGTATTTCAGATGGAGATCGGAGAGAGTGGACAGGATGAGGACGCTGATGGAATCCGGTGGAAGCCCGATGGAGGTGACAGTCTCGACGGCCGCGTCGATGTCGCTTTTGACGGCACGGCACATGGCGAGGATCTCCACGTCTCTCCGGATCCGCCCCTCTTTCTGGGCTTGAACACAGAGCTGGATGGCTTTCTTCTCGGAGGCCCCCACGGCCGGGAAAGCCACATCCATGACGTGGACCCCAATGTCCGAGAGGAGTGTGGCGATCTGCAGTTTTTGTTCCGGGGAGAATGCGACTCCGGGCATCTGTTCGCCGTCGCGCAGGGTGTCGTCGTAGAGGCGGATTTTGTCGGGCGTGAGGAAATTCTTCCCAGTCGTGAAGGAAAGGGGAGTGCGGGTCAACTGGTCGAGCGGTTCTTTCGGTTCGATCATCGGGTGAGGTCGTAGTTGTTCTTGTCTTCGCCGTAAACGCCCCATTTTTCCAGGGAGGCGCGGAGTTCCTTGTGCTTTTTCGCGGCATTACGCAGCGGGATGTTCTTGAGGGAAGCGTTCATCGCCTGGATGAACGCCTTGGCTCCCGCGATGGCTCCTCCCGGATGGCCGTGGATGCTTCCTCCGGCTCCGATGACGATGTCCGGTCCGTACGTCCGGATCAGTTCGGAGACCAATCCCTGATGATTTCCCGCCGAGGGTCCCGGAAACAGGGGCTTCAGGTGATAGAACGGGGCCCGCTGCTCCTGCGCCACCCGGACGGCCCGTTCATGGACCAAGGGGACCTTCCCGTATTGAGAGGGGTAAATCATGATGTCAGCCCCGGCCATCCGGACGAATTTTCCAAGGGATAATGCCGCGGAAAAACCCCACTGGGGTGAGGCGTAATAGATGCCGGCCATGGCCGGGTGGGCCAGGATGGGCACGTTCACAAATTTCTGCTCCGCCACCATCTTGAAGGAGGCATACCCGGCGGTGAAGATGTCGATCATGAGCGCGTTGTTCCCCATCTTCAGTACTTTCTCGGCCGTCCGGAGCATCTTGTCGGGAGCGTCGGTGATGTTGACGGTGTAGAGGACCGTCCGTCCGGTCTCGCGTTTGACCTTTTCCATGGCCTTGAGGCATTCTTCCACCCGGGCTTCGATGGGGCAGAAGTCGGGATCCCCCAGCAATTCATCGTCTTTGACAATGTCCACGCCGCCGACTCCCATCTCATAGAACATCTTTCCGGCTGCTTTTGGAAGGAAACCGACGCAGGGTTTGAACATGGCGACCAACAGCGGGCGTTCGGGCACGTTGAGTATCTTGCGCAATCCCGGAATGCCGAATTGGGGTCCTTGGAAATGTTTCATGAACCGTTTGGGGAAGATGACGTCGAGGAGTTTCAGGTTCTTCACCATGGAGATGTTGCCGTTCAGTGTGGTCAAGAGAAGGGGAAATTGATCTTTGATGTTGTCGGCGGGGAAGGCGATGGCGGCGATGAACCGCCGTTCGGGAGCGTCGATGTGGGCCGCTGTGTTGATGTCCGGGATCTCGTAGACGCCGACCACGCGCGCGGCCGAACGGCCGCGGACTTCCGGGGTCTCCTCCGGGACGGGAAGCCAGGTGCCCGAGGATTGTTCGATGGCGATGGCGAAAGCCCGCTGGAGGATGTCGGCGGCGGGTTGTTCGCAATAGTAGAAGGCCAGAATATATCTGTCCGGTTCCAAGCTTTCATACATTTGGAAAATGGTCGGATCGTAATGCATCGGGTTCTCCTTTTGTGGTTGACCGGAAAAACGACGGCTCCGCGTTCAATGACCGTCGGTGACTAAGTAGTTTATGAAATGGATGTCTGTATTGTCAAAGAGAAACGGGGGGAGGGGCCGGGGGGCCCTGGAATTCCACGGAGAGAGCGGGGAGGATGACCAGCGTCATCAGGGTCGAGACCAGCAGGCCGCTCACCACGGTGAGGGCCATCGGAGATTGCATCTCGGCCCCGCGCCCGATTCCGAGGAGAAGGGGGAGAAGACCCGCCGTGTTCCCCAGAACGGTCATGACGATGGGCCTCCGGCGGAGCCGTCCCGCTTCTCGGGCCGATTGTTCGGGGTTTTCCCCGGCCTGCTGTCGGGTGTGGATGAATTCAAGGAGAATGAGGGAATTGTTTACGACGATTCCGGCCAGGATGATGAGACCCTCGCCGGACATGAGGTTGAGTGTTTGGCCCGTCAGCAGCCACACGGGGACAACCCCGTTGAAGATGAGCGGGATGGAGGAGAGGGCCAACAGGGGATGTCTCAAGGTGTTGAATTGGGCCACTAACAGGATGAACACCAGGATCACCGAGGCGGCAAGTCCCCAGACGATGCTCCTCAGGGATTCACGGACCTCGTCCGATTCGCCGGATAAAGTCAGGTTGATTCCGCGTTCTTGCCTGTATTTTTTCAGGATCCGCTGTATCTCCCGACGGGCCTCTTTCGGTTGATTCCGGGGAAGCTGGAGCCGCAAGAGGAGAGATCGTTCTTGGTCCCGGCGTGTGATTTCGACGGGTCCTGGACGCATCTCCAGAGCGCAATATTCGGAGAGAGGGTGAACGGAATCATCGAACGGGTCGGAGATCATGATTTGAGAGAGACTCAGGATATTCTGACGGTCCTCGGCGCGCAGCCGGATCCGGATGTCGGTCTCTCGTCCCTGGTGGCGGTATTTGGTCGGGACGATCCCCTGGAGGGCCGCCGACATCGTTTCTCCGACATCCGAGACCGTGAGCCCGTCGCGGGCGAGCCGCCACTCATCCATCCGAAGGTGTATCTGCGGGGCTGATCGGCTCAGGGAATCTCCTGAAAGAGAGATTCCCTGGATTCTCTTCAGATCGTTCCTCAGGGAGGTTTCGACCTTCATCATTTCTTCCTGTCGGTCTCCCTGGAGATGGAGGAGGAGGGCGTCGCCGGTTTTTCCGAAGGCCTGGGTCAGGAGATCGTCGCTCTGGACTTCGAATCCGATGGTCAATCCCGGGATATCGAGGCGTCGGATTCGCTCGGCAATGTCATCCGAGACGATCCGCGCGCGTCGCCGGCGGCGGCTTCGTCCGTTTCGGACGGTGACCCGGTCGGCCAAGTCGATGATGATCCGGGCTTCGTGATCGCCGAACGACCGGGTCTTGTCGCCCGAATCGGAACCGATCATGGTGGAGGTGTGTGAGATCTCGGGCATCAGGGACAAGAGGTGCTCAATCCGGCGGACCGTCGAATCCGTGGCTTCCAGGGTGGTTCCGGTCGCCATCGTGATCCGCAGACTCAATTGTGTCTGATCCAGGTCGGGCATGCTGTGTCGGGGGATGTAGAAGATGAAGAGCAAGATATTGAGGAGCGTCGCCAGAGCAGTGAGAATGATCCATTTTCTCCGATGGATCAAGGCCCGTGAGAGGCAGGCCTCGTGGAGTTGCGCGACGCGGGCGGCGACGCGGGTCATCCGCTCTCCCAGGGATCGGACACGGGAACCCGTCGCCGGGAACCGGGCGAATATCGTGATGAATCCTCGACGGAAGATCCCGTCGAGGAAACGGTCCCAGTCCGCGTGTTCCAGAAAGAGGGAGGAAAGGGCCGGGATCAGCGTGGCTCCGACGATCAGGGAGGCGGCTTGAGAGATGATGACTGTGAGGCAGACGGGGGTGAAGAGCCGTTGAGCGATTCCGGTGCTGACGAAGGGGAGTGGCGCGAAGGCGGCCATCGTGGTCAGGACCGAGAAGAGGACGGGCATGGACACTTCCTGTCCGCCGTCCAAAACGGCCCGTTCCAGCGTTTTATTCTGCTCGTAATGCCGGGTGATGTTCTCCATCAATACGACCGCGGAGTCCACCAGCATGCCGACGCCGAGAGCGAGTCCCCCCAGGGTCAGCAGATTGAGACTCAGCCCCTTTTGGTGGAGGACGATGAAGGTGAGGAGGAGGGAGACGGGGATGGTGGCCCCGACGATCAGGGCCCGGATATGGCTTCTCAGAAACAGAAGGAGGATCCCGTAGGCGAGGATCCCTCCGGCGATGACGCTCAGGAAGACGTCCGTCAGGGATCGTCGGATCTCTTCCGCTTGGTCGAAGACGATCCGGCAGCGGATCCGGGGGGTGACGGGACGGATGATTTCTTCGATCTGACGTCGGACGCGGGTTGAGATGTCGACGGGCTTTCCGTCCGCCCTTTTAAAGAAGAGGAGGGAGATGGTCTCCTGTCCGTCGGAGCGGGCGCGGCCCGAGAGCTCTCGGAAATCATCCCGCACGGTCCCCAGATGTTTGAGTCGGACCGGTTCGGCGGAAGAGGATTTGACGGAATCTCGCTCCCGGACGATCGGGATCTCCCCGAGGGTCTTGACGTTCTCGATGGCTCCGGTCACCGTCACCGGGAACTCGTGGCGGTCGTCCGTGAGGGTGCCGGCGGAGCGGGTCACGTTCCTTTTCTTCAACGCATCGGCCACGTCGAGAATGGTCAGATGTTTCGAGCAGAGTTTTTGCGAATCGAGGTCGACTTGGATCTCGCGCTCCATCCCGCCGGTGACGGACACGCTGGCCACTCCCGGTGTTTTTTCCAGAGCCGGCTGGAGCCTCAGGGAGACCCAATGATGGATATCGGGAAGGGGAATGCTTCCCGAAAGGTGCGCGATCATCACGGGGCGGTCCAACGGATTGATCCGCAGGACCAGCGGATGGTGTGATTCCGTCGGAAGACGGTCTTGGATCAGCCCCAATTTTTCCTGGACGTTCATCCGGGCCAGATCCATGTCCGTCTCCCATCCGAACTCGACGGTCACGACGGAAAGGGCGTCTTTGGAAACGGACGACAGTCGTTTCAGGTTCCGGACCGTTCCCAGGGTCTGTTCGAGGGGTTTCGTCACGAGGTTTTCGACCTGTTCCGGATTGGAGTTCGGGAATTCGGTGACCACCAGGATCTGGGGAAACCGGAGGTCTGGGATCAGTTCCTGGGGAAGGTTGAACCCGCTGAGGAGGCCCCAGACACACAGGGCGCCGTAGACGGCCAAGGTCCCCAAGGGCCTCCGGAAGGCCAGGCGGATGAGACTGTTCAAGGCTGTCCTAGCGGGTGTGGGTCGTCGTTGTCGGAGGTTGTTCCTTCGGATGGGTTCGTGGAAGATTCGGAATCCGGATCGTAGACGCTGACGACATGCACTTGCTCCGTGTCGCCCAGATCGGGATCGGGCTGTATGACGACCAGGGTTCCCGGTTCAATCCCCGTGATCTCGAACCGGTCGTCGTCCATGAAGAGGACCGAGAGCCACCGGGAATGGACCAGGTTTTTTTCGTCGATCGTGAAGAGCCTCAATTGTTTGCCCTGCACCTCGGCGGCGGCCTCCGGCGGGATCGTCAGGGCGGCCTTTTGTTCATAGCGATGGATCGTGCAGCGGGCGAACATGCCGGGGTTGAGTGATTCCTTGCTGTTCTTGGAAATCTGCACCTTGACGAGAAAAGTGCGCGTATCCCCTTTGAGATAGGGGGTGATGGTGGTGACCTTTCCGTTTTCCTTGTAATCGGGGACGGCATCCACCGTCACTTCCACGGTTTGGCCCGTCTTGAGGTATTGGATGTCGTCTTCGGAAAGTTCCATGTCGATGGAAACGCGGCTTTTGTCCATGAGCCGCCCGACGACCGTGGTCGCATCGATCTGTTCCCCGGCCTGATTCCATTTTTCGACCAGATATCCGCTGTGGGGAGCTTTCAGTATCGTTTTGTCCGCATCAAAGCGGGCTTGATTGTATCGGGTTTTGGCGCGTTCGTATTCGAGCCGGTCGATCGTGCGGTCTTTGAAATATTGAATGGCCGCTTTCTGGTATTCGATCTCGGCGTTGGAGAGGATGTTCTTGGCTTCTTGCGGGTCCAATCGGGCCAGGATCCGGCCCCCCTCGATGTATTCACCCACCTCCGCGTCGAACGATTGGATCCGGCCGCTCTGTCCGAATTGGAGGTTCGTCTCCGCCTTGGCTCGGATCGTTCCCGTGCGTTGGATCGTCCCGACGATGTGTTCCGTCCGGATCCGATAGGCCCTGACATTGCGTCCGGAAGAGGCGGAATCCGCCAATACATCGGCGTTCCGCCCCGCTTCACGAGCTTCTTTGAATTCACGCAGCCCGATCAGCGCCGCCAGGATCAGGCCCGCGAGGGAGACGAAGCCCCATCGCCGAAAGAGGGGGTTCTTGGGAAGGAAGGGGGAGATCATTTCAATGCACCGTCACGAAGTCGGGTATGCCGATGGCTTGGTTCAGGGCCGACACCGCGATCAGGTAGTCCGCCATGGTCTGCGCCCGGGCGGATTGGGCGGCGGCGACGCGGTTCCTGGCCGTCGAAAGGTCACCCAGATGGGCCCGGTTCCCTTGGAGGAGGGATTGAGTATCCTTGAATAATTGCAGGGATTCTTCCAGCCGGTCCCGGGCGGCGTCCCTTCGGGCCTGGGCCGTTCTCAGCCTCTTCATGGCGCTGCGGATATCCTCTTCCACTGATTGCTTTGAGCGTTCATAGCGTCCGGTCTCCGCATGGTAGTTTTTTCGCCCGTCCCGGAGCGAGACCATCGAATCGAAGGCATCCCCGAGCGTCAAGGCGATGCTCTGTGTCTCCGTTTCCGTCCGGGAAGAATCTCCGGGATGCGGGCTGGTCCGCTCCTTGTTCCCGTCGTATTTCAGGGATTGTCCGGCCAATCGCCAGGTCATGAACACGCCGGCGTTCCAATCCTCCTTGTAGTAGAAGGGATCGCTCTCGACGTAGGAAGACCCCGACCTTCCGTAGAATCCTCTCAAATCGATGTGGGGATACAGTTCACTCCGACGGATGCGGTATTCCTGTTCCGCTCCTTCGTAGAGGAGACGGGCCAGGCGTTGCTCCGGCCGATGGCGGATCCCCGCCTTCAGGCAATCGGCCTCGTTCCATTCGGCTTTCCCGTCGGGAATATCGGGAACCAGCCGAACTTGAAATGATCGGGGAAGCCCCAGAGTCTCCGCGAGGCGCAGGGAATTCTCTGATAATTGTTCCTCCAATTCGGAGAGGGAGGCCTCGCACTCCCGGTTCTGGGTCCGGGTGGTGAGGAACTCGATCCGGGCGTTCCGGTTGTCGCTCAATTCGTGCCGGGCCGCATTCTCCAGATCCGATTGAAGCGATGGGTGGATGTCCCGATAGGCCGCGATGGCATTCTTCAAGGCGACGATCCTCCAATAGGACTCCGCGACTGAATGGCGGATGTCGTTCTTCAGTTTTTCCACTTCCAGGCAGGCCGATTCCATCTCCAGCACGCTCCGCCGGTGCGTGGCCATCCGTCGGCCTCCCTGGAAGAGAGGCTGCGTCGCCTGGATGCCATAGGACCTCTGGACGAACATCGGCAATCCGGTGCCCGATTCCGCCTGACCCTTGGTTTCGTCGGCGCGCAGGGTGCAGGTGGCCCACAGAGCGGCCGTCGCCTGGCGTCGCCGGGCCATGGAGACGGAAATCTCCTCCTGGGCCAGGCTCAGCGTCGGATTGTGCTCCAAAGCCGTTTTGATGCAACGGTTCAAACCCCATATTTCGTTATCGTGAGTGTCGGCGTGGGCGGGAGTCAGACTGAGGAGAACGACAGCAGGGAACATCCAAGGGATCCGAACCGGTCTTTTGAGAGAAAATAGACAAGACATTCGGTTCATGATGTTACCATTCTTTCGGGTACAGAAATAGGCCCTTGTCAGATGGCTCTGACAAGGGCCTATCGGAACATCGACGTAAATTATTTCTTTACGACGTTTGTTGCCTGGAGGCCTTTAGGCCCTTTCGTGACTTCAAACTCTACAGTTTGACCTTCCTCGAGGGACTTATAGCCGTCGCCTTGTATGGCGGAATAATGGACGAACACGTCCTCACCTTCCTCGGGCTTAATGAAGCCATACCCTTTGGAGGCGTTAAACCACTTGACTACTCCTTGCATTGTGATTCACCTACCCGTGTAAGAAGATTTTTGAAGCGGGTTAGACGCGGAATGAACGTATGATGTGAAACAGACTCCAGGAAACGAGTTCCGATGGTTCATGCTTCTTCAACACAGCTCAACTTGCGACACCGACTACTTCAAGCTTACAGGCATTATTATGTCACATCTTCGGATGGAACGCAAGAACTATTTTATCCGGGCCCGGGATCACCCTTTCCATACTTCCGTGTTCACCAGGGAGGGGGGGCGCTTTCCTTGCAGTGCCGCCAGGATGTTTTCGGCGGCCAGGATGGCCATCTTCGTCCGTGTCTCGACCGTGGCGGAGGCGATGTGCGGCGCCAGAACCACGTTGGGCAACCGTTCCAATCCGGGTGTCAGAGACGGTTCCTTCTCGTAAACGTCGAGTCCCGCGCCGAAGATGCGGCCCGATTTGAGCGCTTCCACCAGGGCCTTTTCATTGATGACGGGTCCCCGGGAGGTGTTGATGAGGACCGCGGTGGGTTTCATCCGCTCGAATTGTTCTTTGTCGATGAGGTGCCGCGTCTCTCCCGTCATGTTCACGTGGAGTGAGACGACATCGCTCTCCTGAAGAAGTGTGTCCAGATTCACTTGCCGGGCGCCCAGCTCTTTTTCGAGGGATTCGTTCTTCATCTTGTCCCAATAGAGGACGCGCATGTTGAATCCTTTGGACATCATCGCCATGGCGGTGCCGATCCGTCCGGCCCCGACGATCCCCAGCGTCTTGTTGGAGATGTCCTGTCCCAGCAACAACAGGGGAGCCCAGCCCTTGAACTCGCCGTCGCGCATCATCTTGTCTCCCTCGACGATCCGACGCGAGACGGAAAAAAGGAGGCTCCACGCCATCTCGGCCGTGGTGTCGGTGAGAACCCCCGGTGTATTCGACACGAACACCCCTTGGGCCGTCGCCGCCGGAAGGTCGATGTTGTCGAACCCCACGGCATAATTGGCGATGATCTTCACGCCCCGGGCCGCCGCCAGGGCTTCGGAATCGATCTTGTCCACCAGTTGGGTCAAGACCGCGTCCCGTCCTTGGATCGCCTTCAAGAGTTCACGGCGGGTCAAGGGGCGGTCGTGTGGGTTCATGTCGACCTTGTCGCAGAACTTTTTCAGGAGGTCGAGTCCGTGGTCGGGGATGAGGCGTGTCACGTAGACGTTCTTACTCATGGGGTCACCCTTTCAAGGTCTTCTGTCCGAATAGTTTTACTACTTGGGAGGCGGTCCTGGCAAGGTGTTCGGCGGTGTTTTGCATGGAATCCCGAAGCGTCGTCGGTCCCGGGACGATGGGGAAAATGGAGGTGACTCCCCGGCGATACAGTTTTTCATGACCGGGACCCATCGATCCGCAGAGGATCACCAGGGGCACGCCGGTCTTTCGGGCGATCGCGCCGAGCCCGTCGGCGACTTTTCCGGAGGCGGACTGTCCGTCGGTGCGTCCCTCCCCGGTCAGGGTCAGGTCGGCGTTGCGCATGGATTTTTCCATCTGGAGGATATCCAGAACGAGCCCGATGCCTGATTCCAACCGCGCGCCGAGGAAGGCCATCGCCCCGGCCCCGAGTCCGCCGGCCGCTCCCGCTCCCGGAACCCGACTAAAATCTCGATGATAAAGGGAAGAGAGAAGGTTTGAATACTGTTTCAATCCGCGGTCCAGCCGTTCGATCATCGACGGGGTCGCGCCCTTCTGGGGACCATAGATCCGGGCGGCTCCTTTGGGTCCGTCGAGGGGGTTCGTCACGTCGCAGGCCACCCTCACCCTGATTTTGGAAAGTCGTCGGTCGATCCCCGAAATATCGATCCGCGCGATGGAGAGAAGTTCCCGACCTCCTCGCCCGAGCCGGCGGCCGTGTCGGTCGAAGAAGCGGACGCCCAACCCTTGGGCCATCCCCATGCCGCCGTCCACGGTGGCGCTTCCCCCGATTCCCAACACGATCTCCCGGCACCCGTGATCGAGCGCGGAACGGATCAACTGTCCCGTTCCTTCCGAGGAAGTGAGGAGAGGATTCCGTTTGTGGACGGGGACCAGATGGAGTCCGGAGGCGGCGGCCATCTCGATGACGGCTGTTCGGCCGCCTCGCACGACCCCCCATCTCGCCCTGACGGTCTTGCCGAGGGGGTCTCTGACGGGGGTCGTCAGGGTGCGGCCGTGGAGGGCTTTGACGAGGGTGTCGACAGTGCCCTCTCCACCGTCCGCCGCGGGCATCCGGATGGTTTTGACTCCGGGGCAGTTTCGCCGGATTCCCCGGTCCATGGCTTTCGCCGCTTCAGAAGCGGTGAGGCATTCTTTGAATTTATCGGGAGCCAGAAGGACGAGCATTCGGCTCAGGGGGTTTTATAGATCTTTTGCCAGTTGGATGACATGGTCCGTCGGAGATAGAGTTCGACTGGATCTCCGATTTTGATGTCTTTGACATCAGAGACGTCGATCAGGCAATGTCCCATCCCCACGCGGCCCACGAAGGGACATTTGATCCCGCGGATCTGGCCCCAGTAGGTCTGCCCGTGGCTGACTTGGATCCACCGGCTGGCGGGTTCCAGGGTCAATCCGTGCGCGTAACCGGCCGGCACGGTGGCGACGGTGATGCTTTTCGGAGAGACATATTCGCCGCCGTAACCCACCGAGGCCCCGGCTTCGATCTTTTCGATATGGACGACGCGCGCCACGACCCGCCACGGGTTTTTCAAATCCAGTTTTTTGGAGGTCGGATTGATCCCGTAGACCAGGTTGCCGACCCGGACACGGGAGAGGGCGAATTGCGGATAATCCATCAGGATGGAACTGTCAGCCACATGGATGTCGATGGTGTCCGGTAATGACAGATTCTTGATGGCCGATAAGAAATTCTGGATGACTTCCTCGGTTTTATCCCCGTTTTTTCCGGGCATATACCCCGGGTGGGCGAAAATTCCGGCCAGATCCAATTTCGGAAAATGTTTTATCTGTCCGATGAAATGGGGGAGATCCTTGAGAGGGAAACCCCATCGGTTGAGCCCTAAATTCACCTTCAGGTGGATGCGGACCTTTTGAGGTCCCGCGTGATGATTGAGGGATTTTAGAAGTTCGGCGCTGTCCGCCATGACGTCTAATCTGTTCTGAACGATCTCGTCGGCCTGTGACGGAAGGATGGCCCCCATGACGAGGAGGGGGGCTTTGATCCCGGCTTTCCGGAGATGAACGGCTTCGTCCAGATAGGCCACGGCCAGAGAATCGGCCCCGCTTTTGAGGGCGATCTCCGCCACCGGGGCGGCTCCATGCCCGTAGGCATCGGATTTGACGACGGCGGTGAAGGAGGTCGTGGGGGGGAGCAACTGCTTCACGAGACGGGTGTTGTGGGCGATCGCCCCGAGGTCCACCTCCACCCAGCGCAGGAGGGTCGATTGATTCGGGACGTTATTGGTCTTTGTCATAGTCAGTCTATTTCATCACTTCTGGAGGTATCGTGCAAATGAGGAGCATTATGACAGAGACCCCCGTGTCTCTCCGCGGCGGCATGGTGGAAATATTATTTCAATTTCTGTAAAACCCATTTGCGGATATTCCTGAACGCGGGCCAGGCGTGGACCCAGGCGCGGTAGAACCAGGGGGAGAAGACCAAGTCGTATTCCCCGATGAATCGTGTCAGCTCGGCATTGAATCCTTTTTTGAACCGGTAGAGGCCGTAGAGCGGTTTCTCCGGCGATGGATCGTTCGGCACGGCGCGAAAGTCGTAGAGACGGCATCCCTTCTCTTTGGCCCAACGGATCATGGTCCATTGCATGAGGTGGTTCGGCATGAGTTCCCGCTGCTCGTTCGAGGAAGCCCCGTAAGCATACCAGCAAACAGGACCGAAACGGAAGGCCAGCGCGCCGGCGATGGCCTTGCCCTCATGGCGGGCCAGGAAGAACTGGGCCTGCTCCCGGGCCCCCAGCTTCTCAAAGATATCCAAAAAGTATTTTAACGGCCTGGCGATGAATTCGTCCCGCTGGGCGGTGATCGCCAATATCTTATGGAACTCGGCCACTCCCGCCGGCTCGACGACCTGTTCGATCACGACCCCCTTCTTTTCGCCGAGGCGTATGTTGTAACGGGCTTTTTGGTCCATGTTTTTGAGGAGGGTCTCCTCGTCGGCCTCGATCGGAAGGCGCATGACGGATTGGGGCTGGATTCCGGAGAAATTTCCGCCGCTGGCGGTGAACAGGAACCCGGCCTTGAGGAGGGACGGGGAGAGCCAGTCGTCGGAATCGACGACGTCCGGATCCATCTTCAAGAAGATGGATCGACGGGATTCCGCGAAAGTTCTGATCTGTAAAAAGAGTTCGTGGAGTCTGTCGAGGGGCGTATCGGGGGATAACACGGGGCCCCGGGGGGCATAAAAGAACGACCGTCCGATACGGGGGATCTGATGTTCCAAGAGGGAGACGCCACAGACCCATCGGCCCCCTTCGTCGAGGGCCAAGCGATGGGGGGTCCATCCGGACCGGGCTTTCAACTCTCCCCAGGCCCAGGATTGGAAGATATGGGGTTTACGGGACTGAAGGACGAAGGCGTCCCACGCCGGAGGATTATCGACGGAAATGAGCGGAGACATGGTCAGGAATTGTTCACCCCGCCGAGGGCCTCCCCGGATGGAGAGGCGGCATCACAAAAGAGACAGGACAGATCAGTCTTTTTTTCCGGCGTCGCCGGTTTGGACCCAGACGCCGGGGCCCATGGTGCAGGCCAAAGATACGCTCTTGATGTATTGTCCCTTGGAGGAGGCCGGTTTAGCGGCCAAGACGGCGTCCAGGATCGCTTGCGCGTTCTGGGCGAGTTTGTCCTCGGCGAAGGAGGCCTTCCCGAGGATGGAATGGATGATCCCGTAGGCGTCGGCCTTGAATTCCACGCGGCCCGCCTTGAGTTCCTTGACGGTGCGTTCGACGTCGAACGTGACCGTGCCCGATTTCGGGTTCGGCATCAACCCGCGGGGTCCCAGGATCTTGGCGACCTTGGTGAGGTCTTTCATGGTGTCCGGGGTGGCGACCATGATATCGAAATCCAGCCAGCCCTTTTGGATCTGTTCGATGAGGTCGGCGTCGCCGATGAAATCCGCGCCGGCCGCCTGGGCTTCCTTCACTTTTTCGCCCTTGGCAATGACGGCCACCTTTTTGGATTGGCCGGTGCCGTGCGGCAGCACGACGGTTCCGCGGACGGTCTGCTCTGATTTCTTCGCGTCGATGCCCAGATGAACGTGGATCTCGACGGTCTCGTCGAACTTGGCTTTGGCGGTCTTTTTGACCAGAGCCGTGGCCTCGGCGAGCGGATAGCGTTTGGACTTATCGTACGATTCTGCGAGAGCTTTCATTCGTTTAGCCATTTTATTTTCCACCTTCTGCCACTTCGATCCCCATGCTGCGGGCTGTGCCTTTGACCATCTCCACGGCGGCGTTCAGGTCGTGGGCGTTCAGGTCGGGCATCTTTTGTTTGGCCACATCTTCGGCCTGCTGGCGTGTGATCTTGGCGACCTTGTTCTTGTTGGGTTCAGAGCTGGCCTTGGCCAGTCCGGCTGTCTTTTTGAGGAGCGCGGAGACCGGCGGCATCTTTGTGATGAACGTGAATGACCGGTCTTCGAAGACCGTGATGACGACGGGGATGGTCATCCCCGGTTCCATGGTCTTGGAACGCTCGTTGAATTGCTTGCAGAAGTCCATGATGTTGACCCCGTGTTGTCCGAGCGCCGGACCGACGGGGGGGGCCGGGTTGGCGGCTCCCGCGGGGATCTGCAGTTTGATCTGGGTTTTTATTTTTTTAGCCATAGTTCCTCTCCGAAAAACGATTTATTTACAGCTTCTCGACTTGAAGGTAATCCAGCTTCAACGGGGTCGCCCGGCCGAAAATGGAAACCATCACTTTCAGCTTGGCCTGATCCTCGTGGACTTCTTCGACGGTCCCGATGAAATGTTTGAACGGACCGTCGTTGATGCGGACGTTCTCGCCCTTCTCGAAGACGACGGCCGGCCGCGGTTTTGAATCCGCCGGGGCTGTCGCCAGGGCCAAGAGGTGTTGCACATCCGAGTCCGGGAGGGGGGTGGGTTGGACTCCGCCCAGGAACCCCGTCACGCCGGGCGTGTTCCGGATGATCCAATAGGTCTCATTGTCCAGGTCCATGTCCACCAGGACGTATCCCGGGAAGAATTTGCGCTTCCGGACCTGTTTCTTATTGCGTCGAAGTTCGACGACGTCTTCCGTCGGGATGAGAATCTGGAAAACGCGGCTGGAGAGGCTCTGCAACGCCACCTGTTTCTCCAGGGTTTTCTTGACCTTATCCTCGTGACCTGTATACGTGTGAATGATGTACCATCCGCGTTTCATGTTGTTCCTCTCTATTATATCAGCAGTCTGAACAGATGCATAATGATGTAATCCACCGCGCCGACGTAGATGGCCATGACGATCACCAGGAGGATCACCAGCCAAGTGCTGGCCAGCATCTCCGTCTTGGAGAGCCAGGTGACGCGTTTCAGCTCATCGTAGGCTTCCTTGAAAAACTTGATCAGTTCGCTCATTGTTCTCCCTCGTCATTCATCGGGAAATCTGGCAGGAGTGGAAGGACTCGAACCTTCAGTCCCGGTTTTGGAGACCGGTGGTTTACCAGTTAACCGACACTCCCAAGAACGTCCCGCTGGGATCTACTTCGTTTCCTTGTGGGGGGTATGCTTCCCGCAAGTCGGACAATGTTTCTTCAATTCGATTTTCTTCTCCTTGCGTCTCCCGCGCACGTAGTGATAGTTGCGGTTGTCGCAGACCGTGCAAGCCAACTGATAGACGATGCGTTCTTTGGCGGCCATGGCTGTCTATTGAATGATCTCGATGACGACGCCGGCGCCCACGGTGTGGCCGCCTTCCCGGATCGCGAAGCGCACGCCCTTCTCCAACGCCACCGGCGTGAGCAGCTCCACTTCCATCTCCGTGTTGTCTCCCGGCATCACCATCTCCACCCCGGGCTTCAACTTCACGTTCCCCGTCACATCCGTCGTCCTC
>Ga0116153_10000541_pt1 | contig 46084 bp, 38 predicted proteins | sample AD_UKC028_MetaG_FD_89896 | JGI IMG/M metagenome (GOLD analysis project Ga0116153, IMG submission 89896) | Active sludge microbial communities of municipal wastewater-treating anaerobic digesters from USA - AD_UKC028_MetaG | ecosystem: Engineered > Bioreactor > Anaerobic > Digestate | place: USA...
AAACGGCGGCCGTAACTATAACGGTCCTAAGGTAGCGAAATTCCTTGTCGGGTAAGTTCCGACCTGCACGAATGGTGTAACGATCTGGGCACTGTCTCAGCCATGAGCTCGGTGAAATTGTAGTCCCGGTGAAGATGCCGGGTACCCGCAACGGGACGGAGAGACCCCGTGAACCTTCACTATAACTTAACATTGACTTTGGGTAAACAATGTGTAGGATAGGTGGGAGACTGCGAAGCGGCTTCGCTAGGAGTCGTGGAGTCAACCTTGAAATACCACCCTTTGTTTATCTGGAGCCTAATCCCTGTTTGCGCAGGGAGACAGTGTTTGGTGGGTAGTTTGACTGGGGTGGTCGCCTCCAAAAGCGTAACGGAGGCTTTCAAAGGTACCCTCAGCACGCTTGGTAACCGTGCGTAGAGTGCAATGGCATAAGGGTGCTTGACTGCGAGACCTACAAGTCGACCAGGTACGAAAGTAGGACATAGTGATCCGGTGGTTCCGAATGGAAGGGCCATCGCTCAAAGGATAAAAGGTACTCCGGGGATAACAGGCTGATCACTCCCAAGAGCTCACATCGACGGAGTGGTTTGGCACCTCGATGTCGGCTCATCACATCCTGGGGCTGGAGAAGGTCCCAAGGGTTCGGCTGTTCGCCGATTAAAGTGGCACGTGAGCTGGGTTCAGAACGTCGCGAGACAGTTCGGTCCCTATCTGTTGTGGGCGTCGGAAGTTTGAGGGCACCTGACCCTAGTACGAGAGGACCGGGTTGGACATACCTCTAGTGTGCCTGTTGTGGCGCCAGCTGCATCGCAGGGTAGCTATGTATGGATGAGATAAGTGCTGAAAGCATCTAAGCACGAAACTTAGCCCAAGATGAGACTTCCTTTAAGGGTCGTTCTAGACCAGAACGTTGATAGGCTGCAGGTGTAAAGTCAGTAATGACAAAGCTGAGCAGTACTAATTACCCGTATGCTTTTTTCACATGATGACTAATTATATCTACTGCACTGTGTTTTCTTTCCTCTTATGTCAAACTATCAGCCCCTGATAACGTTCAGGGTTACAATCTTAATGGTGACTTTAGCGGTGGTGTCCACCTCTTCCCATTCCGAACAGAGAAGTTAAGCCCACCAGCGCAGATGGTACTGCATCTTTTTGTGGGAGAGTATGTCGTTGCCTAAACCCCATGCCCCGGACCAGATCCGGGACCAGACCCCGGACTCGTTCCGGGGTTTTTTTTTGCCTGCATCGCCCATTTTCATGGAAATAAATATTCAAATTATTCGGACAGGTATTCTTACCTTTATACGCAAATTTCCTTATTTATCGCAAGTAAGTCAGTTTAAAATCAATAACCTCTTCAATGAATATTTAATCAGATGGATAGGTCTTTCGAAGGTAGTGATGAACAAACATGATAAATAATGACATCGTATGCTTCAAAATCCTATTTTCAGGGAAAAAGCATTTCAGCGTCTTACATCCCCCGAGAAGCTGGATGAATTGCTCCAGGTTACCTCTGCCAGAAGCTGGCTCATTTTAATTGCCCTGATCCTTATGATCGTTATATTCATTGTTTGGGCATTCACCGGAACCATTACCAGCTCCGCATCGGGCCCCGGATTGTTCAACAGACCCAGAGAACAGATCGTTGCCCTGTACCCGGGATGGATCGATACCATTTATGTATACCCTGGCAGCCACGTGAAAGCAGGACAGATGCTGGCTGAAATCACACCGGAGGACCTTCTTCTCCCTATCGCCAGGCTGCAATCTGAACTGTCGGTCATCCGCCAGCAGGATTCAACTGATCAGAATCCCTACGTACGTGACATTGAACGGCAACTGAAAGAGTTGACAGAACTGGCAGATACCAGATCGGGCATTGTCAGCCCTTCCAACGGAACGATTGCAGAGGTTAAAATTATTCCGGGTACTGTCATACCACCTGGCGAGGTATTGTTTTCCTTGCAAAAATGGACGAATGATACCCATCCTTCCGTGATCTTTCTTCTCCCGGAACCTGAGATCAAAGAAGTGAAGACCGGTATGGATGTTCAGATTATAATGGACGATGACAGGGATCGAACACGATTTGCAGGAAAGATTGACTTCGTTTCAGGATTTCCTGTTTCCAGAGAACGGATCTCCAATCTATTTCAGGATGAACAAATGGTTGACCGGCTTGCCCAGTCAACACATTATGAAGTCAGTGCCCTGATTGATTGGAGTGCAGGTCTTACTGCAGAGGATGTGAACAGAAATAACGGTAAAATTTGCCAGGTGACGACGACCATCAGTAAGAAACGACCTATTCATTTGCTTTTTAATAAATAAAACATAACCGTTGGCTGCTCTTCCGGGAAATAGTGCACACAGGATCACCGTGTGGCTCCAATCTCTGTTCAAAATCCATAAAGTCAACACGCCCACCGTTTTGCAAATGGAGGCATCTGAATGCGGGGCGGCCTCACTGGGTATTGTACTGGGCTATTTTAAGAAATTTGTTCCCCTGGAGAAGCTGAGGGTGGATTGCGGTGTTTCCCGGAACGGAAGCAATGCGGCCAACATTGCAAAGGCTGCACGGAAATACGGACTCGAGGTAAAGGCATACAAAAAAGAACCCGAGGATTTGAAGGCACTGTCCATGCCTCTCATTGTCTTCTGGAACTTCTATCACTTCCTTGTAGTGGAGGGATACGGGAAAAACAAGTTTTACCTGAACGACCCTGCTACCGGTCAACGGGTTGTCACCAGCAAGGTCTTCGATGAATCATTCACAGGTGTTGTGCTTACCTTCAAGCCCGGCGCAGGTTTTCAGCCGGGTGGCTCAAAGCCTAAATTCCTGTCTGCACTGATGAACAGGATGAAAGACTACAAGAAAACTGTTTTCTTTCTGACCCTTACAGGGCTCGCGCTGGTGGTTCCCGGACTGGCCATCCCTGAACTCTCCAAGATCTTTGTTGATAAGATCCTGATCGGACATTTCAGCCGCTGGATCCTGCCACTGATGGCCGGCCTGTGCCTCACGGCCGTCCTGAGAGGCCTACTTTCCTGGCTTCAGCTCAAGATGCTGGTAAGGTTCGAAATGAGCCTTTCACTCAGTTCCTCCAGCAAGTTTCTCTGGCGGGTGCTGCACCTCCCCATGAACTTCCACGTTCAGCGCTCAGCCGGAGATATCAGCGTCAGGGTGAGCATTAACGACCAGATCGCACAGATGCTGGCCGGACAGCTGGGAGTGACTTTCCTGAACATGATCATAATCGTTTTCTATGCTGCATTGATGTTCTATTACAGCGCTTCCCTGGCCGTCATCATCGTTGTCGTATCGCTCATTAACCTGGCCGCGCTGAGGTATATCTCAAGAAAAAGAGTGGATGCCAATCAAAGGATCTTTCACGAGAACAGCAAATTGTTCGGATTAGCAGCCTCAGGGTTCCAGATGATCGACTCAGTCAAAGCATCAGCATCCGAACCGGAGTTCTTTGCCAAGTGGGGAGGATTCCAGAGCAGGCTTCTCAATATCCAGCAAGGCCTGAGCAGACTGACACAAACCCTGCAGGTCATACCCGTTCTCCTTTCAGCAATCACATCACTTGCCATCCTGCTTCTGGGTGTATTACAGATCATTCATGGCGAGATCACTGTGGGGACACTGGTGGCCATTCAGACTCTGGCAGCCAGTTTCAGCCAGCCCATCAATTCACTGGTGAACCTTGCCAGCACCCTGCAGGACGTGGAAGGAGGCATGAAACGAATTGACGATGTGTATAATTATCCCCCCGATGAAAAGCTCAGGGAATCCCACTCTGCCACTACCGAAAAGACAGCCAGACTGGATGGTAGTCTTGAACTTCGCGACATAACTTTCGGATACAGTATCCTGGAGCCGCCTCTGATCGAAAATTTTTCACTGAAGCTGAATCCGGGTTCACGGGTAGCCATTATCGGTAAAACGGGCTGCGGAAAATCAACCATCGCCTTCCTGGTAAGCGGACTCTATAAACCATGGAAAGGTGATGTCCTTTTGGACGGCAGAAGAAGAGATGAGATCCCACAGCGCATCCTGAACAATTCCATTGCCATGGTCGATCAGAATATTTTCCTGTATGAGGGCACCATCCAGGAGAATATTCGCATGTGGGACCAGACCATCAGCGAAAAGGATATGATACAGGCAGCCAAGGATGCCTGCATCCACCAGGACATCACCGAACGGCCCGGAGCCTATATGAGCCGGATGCTCGAGAATGGAAAAAACTTCAGCGGTGGTCAGAAACAAAGGCTGGAAATAGCCCGCGCGCTCGCCACCAATCCTTCCATACTTATCCTCGATGAAGCCACCAGTTCGCTGGATGCCAAAACAGAATTTCTGATCGATCTCAACATCAGGAAAAAAGGATGCACCACTCTGGTCATCGCTCACCGGCTGAGTACGATCAGGGACTGCGATGAGATCATTGTGCTTGACCGCGGGAAAATAGTACAGCGGGGTACCCACGAAGAACTGTACCGCCAGGAAGGACCCTACAAAGAGCTGATAAAAGAATAGAAAGAGGGATGAGCAAGACGGAAATACCACTTGAACAGATTTTTAAGCTGGAAGGGCAGCTGGAGTTGAGCGGCAGCAATCATCCGATCTATTTGAATGATCCCGGCCAGGCATGGTTTATCGCTTCAGGAAAAGTGGATGTTTTTTCGATCAGGATGGAGAAAGGACAGCCTGCAGGTGCACGGTTCTACTTCTTTACGGTGAATGCGGGTGAGATGATGCTGGGACTCGACAGCGACAGGTATGGGAACGAAAAAGCCCTGCTGGCAGTGGGTTCGGCAGGGGCGATCATCCTGCGCCTGGAACTGCCCCGGCTGATGGAATGCACGAAAAAAGTAAGCCATAAAGAGGAGGTCGCTCACCTTATGGATGGGTGGGTACAGGGCCTGTTGTTTGGCGTTTCAAAAAACATAAATCCTGAGACACTGTTGCTTCTGGAGCCGGACATACAGACCCGAATTCCGGATCATACAAAATTCGGAAGCAGGAAAGGAGTCTGCTGGATAAGAATGCTCACGGGCAACGGACTGATCTTAGGTATGAGTGAAATAAATGAGAAATATTCTTCGAATCTCATTCCTCTGACCAGAGACTCATGGATTCAAACCATTGAAGAAAGTACGGTCAGTACCTTCACGACGATCAAAGCACTGGAAGAAGGATCCTTCTGGTCAGACCTTGATCATTTCTATGAGATGATCTTTTTCTGTGAGTTCCTGAACACAAGGCTTGAACTGGTGGATGAGATCAACCGGCTCGCAGAAAAATCAGCTGAGCTGGACTCACGAAAGGAACACGCGCTTTACAGGATTGCCTCTGTGATCAATAACATCATTGATTCGACTTTCCATGATACCGGTCAAACACCGCTCATCACAGCCTGTCAGCACATTGCACGTTACTCCGGGATCTCCCTGAAAATACCTGAGATATCCGACAAGGAGAAATTGCAGGCACTGACCGTAAAAGACATTGCCCGGTCATCACACTTTATGGTTCGTCAGGTAGCACTCCCGGAAAAATGGTGGAGCAGGGATTGCGGTCCACTACTGGCGCATACCATCGATGGAAATCAACCGGTGGCGCTGCTGCCCTCGGCCGGGAACCGGTACATTGCATTTAATCCTGAGATCCCCGGTCAGATCGATGTCAGCAGGGAGTTCGCCGATACCCTTAGACCGTCGACTTACCAGTTTTACAGGCCATTCCCCCACAAGGCCATTCATTGGCACGATCTGTTGAAATTCAGTCTGAAAGGAATCCGGACCGACTTTTACACCGTACTTGGTGCGGCTGTTGCCGGTGGATTTTGCACTCTGTTGTTACCTGTGCTGTCAGGTGTTATTTTCGATAAACTCATCCCCCGGTCAAACTACCAGGAACTCGTACTGTTTGCATTCGCCCTGTTCACCGGTGCACTGGCCATTGCCCTTTTCCAGTTGGTCAAGAGCTTTGCGTTGATACGGATGGAGACAAGGATCGATTTTCAGGTTCAGGCTGCATTATGGGACAGGATCCTGGCAATGCCTGCATCATTCTTCAAGAAATACAGCAGCGGTGAATTGGCTTCCAAGGCCAACAGTGTGACGGTTCTCAGAAAAATGCTTTCCAATACGGTCATTCATGCGATCGTCACAAGCATTTTCGGTATATTTAACTATTTCCTGCTTTTTGCCTACGATCCCCTCCTTGCCATCCTTACTTCTGTGCTGCTTTTGCTGAGCCTGGCCATGTTTGGGTATTATGGAATTAAGATCCAGAGACAACAGCGCCTGATCATCCAGCTTCAGAATCAGATATCCGGTCTGCTGATCCAGTTCCTGAGCAGTATCTCCAAGATCAAGATCGCCGGAGCTGAAATTCCGGCATTTGCACTGTGGGCCGACAGGTTTTCCCAATTTAAGCGTTCGGCTATAAAAGTCAAGATCTATTCCAACATTCTTCAGGTTTTCATGTCTGTTCTGCCCGTGATTGTTTCCATGGTTGTTTTCGGGATCATCGCAGGTGATAAGGACAGATCGTTATCAACAGGTGAGTTCATGGCCTTTTTCACTGCTCTGACAGTGACCGTAGCGATCATTCTGCAGATGGGTATGTCAGGCATTGCCCTGTTCACATCCCTGCCCCTGTTTGAAAATATCAGACCCATTCTTGAGACCCTTCCGGAAAATGTCAATGTGAAGCATGAAATATTGGCTTTGCGGGGAGAGGTTGAGATAAATCATATTAACTTCAGGTATGAGCCCGATGGTCCTCTGGTGCTGAGGGATCTATCCATGCATGTGCTGCCTGGAGAATATGTGGCGATCGTAGGCCCTTCGGGTTCCGGGAAGTCGACTCTGTTAAGGCTCCTGCTTGGATTGGAAATACCTGAAAATGGGGCCATCTATTATGACAGGCAGGATCTGTCCAACATCGATCCCTCGTCGGTCAGGCGGCAGATTGGATCTGTATTGCAGGACACGCGCCTGGCGCCAGGGAATATCTTTTCCAACATCATCGGCGTGTCAAATGCGACCATGGATGAGGCGTGGGAAGCCGCCAGGATGGTAGGTCTGGATGAAGACATCCGCCAGATGCCGATGGGAATGTTTACCATCGTATCGGACGGGCTATCCACACTTTCCGGAGGGCAACGGCAGCGAATCCTCCTTGCAAGGGCAATCGTGGCCAATCCCAGGATACTTTTTCTCGACGAAGCCACCAGTGCACTGGATAACGAAACCCAGCGAACTGTTTCCGGGAGCCTTGAAAATATCCAGGCTACGCGACTGGTGATTGCACACCGGCTAAGCACCATCAGGAATGCCGATAAAATCTATGTGGTCGATAATGGCCAGGTGATGGAGACAGGTACTTTTGACCAGCTAATGAATAATGCCGGGCACTTTGCAGACCTGGTCAAACGGCAGTTAATCGACTGATCGTCCTGATATTTCTTCCTTTACCTGCTCCGACAATCCATCCGGCAACTGCACCATAAAAGAAAAGTTAATTCGTTATCTTTGAACCTTCATTTCAATCACTGGTATGGGCAGGTTTGTTGGTTATAGTTTCATCGTACTATTCGTAAACCTCTCCTATTCAGGCTATCCGCAGGTCACGGATTCCACGGTTAACCGGGCCGACTCATCCATCGTGACCTATTACCTTGAAAATGACTTTTCGTTTACTCCCCCAAACGATCAGGTCATCGATACAACCCTGACCTACTTCCAGAAATATGATCCTGCATACTACCCGGGTAATCTCTTTGCAACGCTCGGCAATATAGGCCTGGCATCGCACAACCTGTTCTTCTCTCCTGCCTCCGCACTTGAGGTACAGCCAATCGTTCCGGCATTCGACCTCTACCGTATCCAGCACGATATGGTGCATCATTATACTTCGCTAAAGCCTTACAGCGAACTGTTTTACGTAATGAGCAAATATAAGGAGCAAGTCTTTGGGGCAAACACAAGCCAGGCCATCGGGAATAATCTTGTCATTGGCCTTGACTTCCGCTTGATCAATGCATTTGGCGGTTATCCCCGTCAAAAATCAGAGGATAAAAGCGTGGTGCTGAAGGTCAACTATTTTACAAAAAATATGCGCTATGGATTGCTCACTGACCTCATACATAACGGATTCACCATGGAGGAAAACGGAGGCATACAGTATGACTCGGTCTTTGAGGAAAAAATTGAAACGGATCCTACCCGGATTACCGTCAACCTCAATACAGCGCAAAATAAATGGAAAGAGAACAGCTTCCGCTTTGCGCATTTCTACAGCCTCACAAAACCCGGCGACACCCTCAGCGAATCTCAAAAAACACGTAAGGTATTCCAGCCCGGAAGCATCTCTCATAATTTTCAGATCACAAAAAAAACACTTACCTATTCTGACGATAAAATTGATACGCTTTTCTATCCGGCCGTTTACCTCGACAGTACCAAAACAAAAGATGCCGTACAGGTAAATACACTGGAAAATACGCTGGCATGGTCCAACTCAAGGGACATCAACACCCCTGTCATCCTCACCCTCGCCGTCAGGTACCAGTTCGACAGGATTCAGTATTTTTCACACGACGAGCCCCTTGACACTACAGGGTTGAATCACCTGTTCTATTCTGCCCGACTGGTAATGCGGCCTTTTAAGAGCCTGGAACTGAAAGGAGAAGCCGAACTGGCACATGGCGATTTTCAGAAAGGAGATACCAGGATCACCGCATGGATCACCAAGACGTTTTCACCCCGAAATAAGCAGTATTTGCTCAGTGGAACGGTCTCCTTCATCAGAAGAACCCCATCCTGGTACAGCAGTCATTTTCTGTCCAATTATTTCCTATGGGATAATTCATTTGATAAGGAGGCCCTGCTGCACATCGGATTCATGGGCGACCTGCCCTATATTCATATCACGGGTCATTATTACCATTATTCGAATTACGTCTATTTCAATACCGACGCCGTGCCTGAACAGGCCGACAAAGACATGGATGTGTTCCAGGTTAGGGCGCATAGCCCCTGGCATTTCAGGAGAGTGACCCTTGATGCATGGGGGACATATCAATATGTCACGCGGACTGAGTTCCTTCGTTTACCTTCTCTCACCGCAGACCTGAGCGCATATTATAATCAGGAGCTGTTCAAGGGGGCACTGAGCACTCAACTGGGATTTGATCTGCACTACCAGACATCCTATTATGCCAATGGATATATGCCTTCCTCACGGGTCTTCTACGTGCAGGACGAGAAGAAATTAAATCCACTGCTGGTACTGGATATCGTATGGAAATTCAAGGTGAAAACAGCGCGTTTCTTCCTTGTATACCATCATTTGAACAGTCTTTTCGGAAAGCATGATTATTACCTGGTTCCTCATTACCCCCTGCAGGATGGCCGGGTCAGGTTTGGAGTCGCCTGGCGGTTTCAGGACTAGAGATATCACTTAAGGCCTCTCTGCTTCTTAATATCCTGATACGCCTGGTTGAGTTTCTGGAACTTCTCATTTGCAGCCCGTTGTACATCTTCTCCCAGGTGACTTACCTTATCCGGGTGATACTTGACAGCCATCTTCCGGTAGGCCTTCTGAACCTCTTCATCCGATGCATCGGGAGACACTTCCAGCACCTGATAAGCACTTTCCATGTCCTTGACGAACATGGCCTTTATGGACTGAAAATCACTGTCACTCACACCCAGGTAACCGCAAATGGACCGGATGACCTCAACTTCCTGTGGATGGCTCTGCCCATCGGCCAGTGCAATACCAAAAAGGATATGGACCAGCTGAAGTCTTGAAGGGTGATCCATATACTGACGGATCTGGGCCGTGACTTCCGGCAGGTTGATTTCCTGTTTCAGGAGATCACGGAGAACGAGTACCAGCTGTTCACCCTTTTCAGCTCCGAATTGTCGTAACAAAAAATTCCGGACGTAATCCAGCTCCGATTTCATCACTTTTTCATCGGCCCTCATCACGGCAGCGGTAAGAATGAGCAGACTGATGGTGAAATCGCCGCTTTGGGTACGGGCTCCCCGGTACTCATATTCTCCTGACTGCATGGCATCGAACATAGAGCCGACAATGAATCCAAGGATGACCCCAATGGGTCCTCCCAGTACCCATCCCAGACCTCCGCCGATCCACTTACCGAACTTCGCCATGATGAGTTAGCTTAAAGCTACAAGTTGCATGCTTTAAGACAATTTAACAATTTAACAATTTGACAATGAACAACTATCCGTTCATCCTGATCCCTTCACTCAGCGGCAATCCATACTGCTCTTCCATCCGGATGTTCATTTTTTCAAGACTATCGAGGATAGGGTTGTAGATCTCCGGTATGACCGGGATATGTACGCCCTTGGCCCTGATGCGTCCTTCCAGGATCATTTCGACGCCGCAGGCTGCCGGCAGTGCCACAGTACGTGCCACTGAGGTATCCGTTTGCAGCGTGCCGAAGTCAAGCATACTGGATTTGATCACTTCCTTTTCACCACCGGGATAGCTGGCCACAAAGGTATGCAGCATCACCACCATGTCCCTCTCTGCAGGCTGGATCATCATTTTTTCGATCATCAGGTCTGATACGATCTCAAATGGACTATCCTCAAGCCGGTTGACCGGTTCCTGAGAAAACAATCCCAGCCAGTCCATCGCTCTGATAGGCCGTGACTCCGGTGATACGTTCAACCAACCGGCTACCTTGTTCAGGATATTCTGGCTGTCATTGGCCCCTATCTGCCGGGCCAGGAATCCTGCGAATGTGAGCCCTTCCAGGTTCATCTTTTCGTAAGAAAGCAGTCTGAGCCGCTTCATGGCATCAATGATCTCACACCAGCCCTGGTATCGGAAGGTGCCCCTGAAGATCGTTTTCACTTCCGGAATACCATACAGGTCTGCATAGGGCAGCGAGTCCCTGTTGGGATACACATCCAGAAGGCCTACTCCCGGGAAGTTCACCTGTACAGGGTCCTTAAATAGACCTTCGGTGGGAATGTACCTGACCTGGCCATCCCGCAGGTACTTTCCATCGTTATTACCAGCCATCACCACTCCCTTGGGAGCCCAGGTGAATTTATACCGGAAGGGATTTTCTTCCACTTCCGGGGCGACCAGTGCACCGCAGAAAGAATAAAATTCCTCCACTTTCCCCATCTTGTTGTGAATACGGTCGATGATGCGCATGGCCGACATATGGTCAATACCGGGATCCAATCCGAGCTCGTTCAGGATGATGATACCAGCTTTACGTGCTTCCTCATCCAGGGCGCGCATTTCTGGTTTTACATACGAGGTGGTTACCATATTCTTCCTGAGATGAATGCATTTCCTGGCTACCATCAGATGATGGGTATAGGGAAGCAGGCTGACCGTAAGATCGTGCTGCTGTATCATCTGATCCAGTTCGTGTTCCTGCTCCACGGTCCATGCCACGGAACGGCCATTGGGATGGTCCCCTATCATGGCATCTGCTTTTGATTTCGTACGTGTGGCAACCGTGACCTGGAAGTCCTTATTCAACAGATAGGTAACGATCGGTTTTACCACCATCCCGGCTCCAAGGATCAATACTTTCTTCATGGGTTTTTAAATTTGGTTGTTATTATTATAGCTTTAAGTTTCAAGCTTCAAGCTCCTCTTAACTTGACTTGCAGCTTGTAGCTTGCAGCTTCCGGCTATCACAGGTATTTCGAAATATACGCATAATCCGGCGTCAAATCGCCATTGTGCAGGATCATGCCTCGTTTGATCGGGGTAGGAAGGTTCAGGTCATAGAAATCGAGGGAGTAGTCGGCACGTGTAATGGCATTCATGTATTTCCATAGCGCCTCGCTGAACATCATGGAGGACTCACGCGGCAATTCGGTCGGCAGAATATCGACGGCCATGACCAGAATACCCTTTCCCCTGAATCCCATGGCCGGCTTCCGGGTGAAAGGATCATATACGAAAACAGGATCCCCCACCTCAGTACCTTTATGTGTACATTCAATGGATCCGTTCACATCGCAGGTGATGTCGCCGATGACGGTAAGCTTCGGGTTTGACTCAGAATACAGCTTCTCGAGGTAATCCTTCGTCACGATCCGGGGATACCGTTCATCCCAGTACATTCCGTTGACAAGGATGCTCAGCTGAGGAATGTACTTTTCAAACTGATTTTTATATTTCTTTTCTCCATTCAGATAATAATCCTGGAGTTCAAAGCTGAGCATGGGATCAATGGGTTCGACCAGGTCCCATTCCTTGAAAACCACTTTATAGATCACATTTTTCGGTAGCCCTGTCCTGTTTTTCAGCTCGAGCAGCTGTTCGGGAGTGATTTCCTTTATGGGCAGCAGGGAGGCAATCTCCTGTGCGCCGGCTGATACATTACCGTAGCCTGTGAAGCCGATGACCATCGGATGGAGGGTGTCCGGCAATCCCTGCTCAAGGATTTCCTGTCCGACTTCAGAAATGATCCAGCGGGCCTCATCCAGTGAATCATAATGCCGGGCCTGCCGGATTCGGGTAAAAGGAGTTTCCAGCCCTGATTCCCTCAGGCGCTCACCAAACGACCAAAGTGAATTGATCATCCCTGCCAGGCCAGCATATCGGCCGAAGAATATCAGTCTTTTGCCCATCTCATCTGTGATCCGTTCATAATCGATCAGGCTGCATTTCAGCTCCATCATTCGTTTGAGCATGGGCATATTATAAGGCTGTCCCTTGATCACATGGGCAAAGATCATATAGGTCTTCCCATATTCAAACGCCTCCATGGGGATCTCTTTAATACCCATGACGACCGGGCATTCTTCCATTGATTCCACAATATGGGCTCCGGCGTGAGCGAACTCATGATCCTTGAAAATCCGTTTTGGTGATGACTGCACCTGAATCTCAAGGTGATAATCCTGGATCAGCTGGTGGACATGCAGCGGAATCAGGGGTACCCGGCGCTCATAATTGTACTTATCTTCGATTCGGATGCCAAGGATGTCGTTCATAATCAAATACTTTAATTGAATTCTACAGGTATTGAACAGGTGCCCAAAGGTATGAAAATTTGGGATTGAAACGAGGGGTGTTGTTATTTTTTTAACAATGGTATCCATCGGTCAAATTTTAAATCGATGTCCTGCCCCAAACCGATCTAAAATTATTATAACTTTGCACCTTTCTTCATTCAAATCTGTATATATTGTAAATCAATTATTTAAACATAATTTTCCCATGAAAGAGCAAAGACAGAAACATGTGTACTTCTTCGGCAATAAAGAAGCGGAAGGAAATGCCGGAATGAAAAGCCTTCTGGGCGGTAAAGGCGCCAACCTGGCCGAAATGAATCTGATTGGTATCCCGGTCCCCCCAGGCTTTACCATCACTACTGAAGTATGCACCGCCTATTATACCCAGGGCGAAAAGAAAGTCATCGATACGATAACGGCCGAAGTGCAGGAAGCCGTGGCAAAGATCGAAAAGATCATGAAGAAGAAATTCGGCGACAACAAGAATCCGCTGCTCCTCTCGGTGCGCTCCGGCGCCAGGGCTTCCATGCCCGGCATGATGGATACGGTACTGAACCTCGGACTGAATGACGAAGCCGTCGAAGGAATTGCACAAAAGACAGGCAACGACCGGTTTGCATGGGACTCCTACCGCCGTTTCGTTCAGATGTACGGCGATGTGGTCCTGGGCATGAAACCGGCCACCAAGGAAGATATCGACCCGTTTGAAGAGATCATTGAAACCCTGAAGGAAGAAAAAGGCATTGTCACGGATATTGAACTGTCGACTGCCGACCTGAAGGAGCTGGTGAAACGCTTCAAGAAAGCCGTAAAAAAGGTCACTGGCAAGGATTTCCCTGCGGATCCCTGGGAGCAGCTCTGGGGATCCATCATGGCCGTGTTCAATAGCTGGATGAACGACAGGGCCATTGTGTACCGCAAGCTGAACAACATTCCGGATGAATGGGGGACGGCAGTGAACGTCCAGGCCATGGTGTTCGGAAACATGGGAGATAATTCCGCCACCGGGGTCGCTTTCACACGTGATGCGGGTACCGGGGAAGACCTTTTCAACGGAGAATACCTTATCAATGCGCAGGGAGAAGATGTGGTGGCCGGTATCCGGACACCGCAGCAGATCACCAGGGAAGGCTCCAGAAGATGGGCAAAACTTCAGAACATCCCGGAAGAGGAACGTCGTTCTCAGTATCCGTCGCTGGAAGAAGCCATGCCAAAGCTGTATAAAGAACTTTTCAAGATCCAGAACGACCTGGAGAGGCATTACTCCGACATGCAGGACCTGGAGTTCACGATCCAGGACGGGAAGTTATGGCTGCTGCAGACCCGCAACGGTAAACGTACCGGTGCGGCCATGGTGAAGATCGCCATGGATATGCTCAAGGAAGGATTGATCAATAAAAAAACGGCCCTGTTGAGGATCGAGCCCAACAAGCTGGATGAACTGCTTCACCCTGTCTTCGATAAGGAATCCGAAAGCAAGGCGGTTGTGATCGGTAAGGGGCTGCCCGCCTCGCCGGGAGCTGCCTCCGGAAGGATCGTCTTCAACGCCGATGACGCGGAAGCCTGGGCTGCCAAAGAACATTCGGACAAGGAACTCAGCAAGGTGATCCTGGTCCGCATCGAAACCTCTCCGGAGGACCTTGCAGGCATGCATGCCGCACAAGGGATCCTTACCGCGCGGGGAGGGATGACGTCCCACGCAGCCGTGGTGGCCCGCGGAATGGGAAAATGCTGCATATCAGGCGCTGGCTCCCTGAAGATCGATTATAAAGCCAAAACCCTGACCGCCGACGGAAAAGTCTACCGCGAAGGAGACTGGATCTCATTGAACGGATCAAAGGGAATCGTTTATGAAGGGAAGATCAAGACCATGCATCCCGAAGTACACGGTGACTTTGCACGCGTCATGGAACTGGCCGATAAATACAGCCGCATGTACGTTCGCACCAATGCCGACTCACCGCATGATGCAAGCGTGGCAAGGAATTTCGGAGCCAGGGGCATCGGCCTCTGTCGTACCGAACATATGTTCTTTGAAGGAGAACGGATCAAGGCCATGCGCGAAATGATCCTGGCCGGCGATGAAAAAGGACGCCGCGAAGCACTGGATAAACTATTACCCATTCAGCGCAGCGATTTTGAAGGCATCTTCGAAGCCATGGATGGCCTCCCGGTCACTGTGCGCCTCCTGGATCCTCCCCTGCACGAATTTGTCCCCAACGAAGAGGAAAATCAGCGCGAAATGGCCATGGAGATGGGTGTAACGCTGGAGGAGATCAAAACCAAAGTGCATGACCTTCATGAAGTCAATCCGATGCTGGGCCACCGCGGTTGCAGACTGGGAAATACATACCCTGAGATCTCCGAGATGCAGGCGCGCGCTATCATTGAAGCCGCATTGAATCTGAAGGTCAGGGGAATCCATGCCGTCCCCGAAATCATGATCCCGCTCACCGGAACCCTCATGGAGATGAAGATGCAGGAAGATATTGTCCGTACAACAGCCGAAAAGGTATTCGCCGAACGCAACGACAGGATCGATTACAAGGTGGGCACCATGATAGAGGTCCCAAGGGCAGCCCTGGTGGCTGACCAAATCGCACAATCGGCCGAGTTCTTCTCTTTCGGAACCAACGACCTGACGCAAATGGGATTCGGATACTCCAGGGATGACATCAATAAATTTTTACCTGTATACCTGGCTAAAGGCATCCTTAAATACGATCCGTTCCAGATCCTCGACCAGGAAGGTATCGGCCAGCTCATGAAGACCGCCGTCAAAAAAGGCAGGGCCACACGCCCCGACCTTAAGGTGGGTATCTGTGGTGAACATGGAGGCGAACCCAGTTCTGTGGAATTCTGCAACACGCTCAGAATGACCTATGTCAGCTGCTCCCCGTTCAGGGTTCCTATCGCCCGGGTGGCGGCTGCACAGGCAGAACTGCGGCGCACAATGATGAAAAAGGACAGGAAAAAGGCAAAAAAAGCCTCTGTCTGAATCGGTACAATCCTTCAACCTTAATTACTTTGACTATTTTATCATGGAAATACAACCAGATCTATTATCCAGATTAAAACAAGCATTGAAGGACCATCCCGTGGTATTTACTGACCCGGAACGAAGTACGATGATCCGTCATGCTGTGGAAAACCGTGAAGCGATCGTTGCTGAGAGCGGGGCACTGGCTACCTGGACACCTAAGGAATCTACCGGCAGAAGCCCAAAGGATACGGTGACGGTAAAACGGCCGGAAAGCGAAGTTCACATTGACTGGACATCAGCCAACAACATCCCCATCACGCCGGAAACCTTCGACATGCTTTTTGAGGATGCGCTGGCATTCATGGCAAAGAAATCCCGGATCTATGTCACCAACCGTGTGGTAGGCGCTGACGCAGGGTATGCACTCCCGGTTAAGGTGGTGACCTCCCACGCACTGCACGCACTGTTTTCGGATAATATGTTCCGGCCGGTACCTTCAGATATCAGCAGAAGCATCTTCCAGGACAAAGGATTTCACCTGCTCCAGATGCCCTATGACAAGCTGGATGCTACCCGGTATGAAGGCCGGCTTCGTAAAATGCCCGACGGAAAGACATCCGGTATGGTAGTGGCCATGGATTTTGACCGTCGTCTGGGTGTGATCGTGGGTTCAGCCTATTGCGGCAGCATGAAAAAAATGATCTTCACGGTCATGAATTACTATCTTCCACTGGAAGGTATCCTTCCCCTGCACTGCTCTGCCAATGAAGGTAAGAATGGAGATTCAGCGCTGCTGCTGGGTCTCTCCGGTACAGGCAAGACTTCCCTGTCGGCCGATCCGGAACGTGCTCTCCTGGGTGATGATGAACACGGATGGGATGAACACGGCATTGCCAATTTCGAGAACGGCTGCTACGCGAAGATGATCGACATCAACCCGGTGAAGGAGAAAGACATCTATGATGCTGTCATGCACAGGGATGACTACCTGAACCACGGTGCCATCATTGAAAATGCAATGATCTATCCCGACGGAAAGTTAGACTATTTCGACGACCGGTTCACGCCTAATTCGCGGGCTTCCTATCCCCTGAGGTACCTGCGTAACATAAAGGAATCCTCCATCTCGGGGCATCCCACGACGATCCTTTTCCTTACTGCGGACGCTTATGGCGTTCTGCCTCCGGTAGCACTTCTTAACAAGGACCAGGCGATGCTCTGGTTCCTGCTGGGCTACACCTCCAAGCTGGCCGGCACGGAAACCGGTGTCACGGAGCCTCAGGCAACTTTCTCCCGCTTTTTCGGTCAACCTTTCATGCCGCTTAATCCAGACATGTATGCTGAAATGCTGGGAGAGAAAATGGAAAAATTCAATACGCAGGTATACCTTGTCAATACCGGTTGGAGTGGCGGGCCCTATGGGATCGGAAACCGTATCGATATCAACCTGACCCGGCGGATGGTGAATGCAGCCCTCTCAGGTGAACTGAAAAATGTTGAATATCAGCAGGATAAAAATTTCCATCTCCAGGTTCCCATGACCTGCCCGGGTATCCCCTCAGCCATGTTATTGCCAAGGAACACCTGGCAGGACAAGGAGGCATACGATGCTGCCGCTAAAAAACTGGCCCAGCAGTTCAGCAATCACTTCGACAAAGCCTATGGAGGCAAGGGCATCAAAGAGTCCGTGGTGAGGCAGTGCCCGGGGAAATAAGTCAACGGTCGGCAGTCAGCAGTCGGCAGTTAGCAGTCGGCAGTCGGTTGAGCAGATGAGTCTCTGATCTTTGATCTTTGATCTTTGATCTTTGATCTTTTAATGGTGATATGGCTCATTGCGCAGTATCGTCATCGCCCGGTAGAGCTGCTCGGTGAAGATCAGCCTGACCATCTGGTGAGTGAAGGTCATCATGGATAAGGAAAGGGTGTCATTCGCCCTGCGGTAAACCTCCGGATCAAATCCATAGGGTCCTCCTGAAATAAAAACGCAGTTCCTGACTCCTGCATTCATCAATCGCTGCAGCAAAGCAGCAAACTCCCCGGAAGAGTATTCAGGGCCTTTATCATCCAGAAGAATGACATGATCATCCGGGCGGAGATTGCGCATGATCAGTTTCGCTTCGTTCAACCTTATTTCTTCAGGTGAGGTTCCTTTCATAGTTTTGGGCTGGTCAATCACCAACTGGTCAAATGTGATGTAATGCTTCAGCCTTTTTTCATAAATGCGGATGCCTTCCTCCAGGTATGATTCGGTAGTTTTACCGGTGATGATGAACGTGATCTTCATTTTTATGGACTATCAGCGGGATAACTTCCCCATTTCTATATAAATTTGTTGAGTGGAACAGGAAAAAGAATCTTTGGTGTAAAATTTGTGGATTTTTGCGATTCACTTAATTCGATCCCTGTTATGAAAATCCATTCAATATTACTCATTATTTTCTTATTCGGACTAAATCTGCAGTCACAGCAGCCGGCGGATGTGACCGAACAGGTCGCCCAGGCGGTCAGGCTGGGAAATGCAGAACTTTTATCCACCTTCATCGGGCCGTCGGTCGACATTACCCTCCTGCAAACCGAAGGGACTTACAGCAAAACCCAGGCGACACTTATCCTGAAAGATTTCTTTACCCAGCATCCGCCCACTTCTCTTGAAATAAGACATCAGGGATCCTCTGACAATGGTTCACGTTATCTGATCGGGAATTACCTATCCGGTGGAATCAATTACCGGGCCTATATCCTTCTTAAAAAGGTCACCTCGGCGTTCATCATTCAACAGATCCAGTTCGAAGAAGAATGAAGGGATACAACATGGATACAGACACCCTTATCAGGCTGGCGCTGGAGGAAGATATCGGACCGGGTGACCATACAAGCCTTTCAACCATTTCTGCCGGCGCTACACGGAGGGTCCATCTGCTGATCAAAGAACAGGGGATCCTGGCAGGCATACCGGTAGCAGAAAAAGTTTTTGCCCGGGTGGATCCTGACATACGTATGAATGTCCTGATAACCGATGGCACGCGGGTGAATACGGGTGACATTGCCTTCACTGCAGAAGGAAAAGCCATTTCATTGCTGATGTCGGAAAGGGTGCTGCTGAACTTCATGCAACGACTGAGCGGGATTGCCACCTACACGCGCCTGATGGCCGACCGGATCGGCGACCTCCCAGCCCGGATCATGGATACCCGCAAAACCACTCCCCTGCTCCGCGAACTGGAAAAATACGCAGTACGCGTTGGCGGCGGACTCAACCACCGCTTCGGATTGTACGATATGATCCTGATCAAGGACAACCATGTGGATTTTGCCGGAGGCATCAGCAAAGCGATCACCAGGGCCAGGGAGTACCTGGAGGTACATCCCCTGGATCTGAAAATCGAAATAGAGGTCAGAAACCAGACAGAACTGAACGAGGTGCTGAACGAAGGTGGTGTTGACCGCATCATGCTGGATAACTTCCACCCGGCAGAGCTGAGAAAGGCTGTCGAAAAGATCGGGAAGCGATACGAAACCGAGGCCTCAGGAGGGATCACCCTTGAAAATGTGAGGGAATATGCCGAAACCGGGGTGGATTTCATTTCCGTGGGTGCGCTCACCCATCACATCCGCAGCCTGGATATGAGCCTGAAAGCAATAAAGCCCTGAGCGATACCCAAAAACAGATGACTCAACCATCCAGAAAAACGATCGTGATCCTGGGCGCAGGTTCCCTGGGCACCGCACTGGGAAACATCCTGGCCGGTAATGAGGATATGAAGGTCATTTTGCTGACCATCGAGCCAGAAGTGGCTGATTCGATCAATGATCAGCACATCAACCGGAAATATTTTCCCGGCATACGGCTGAATAAAAACCTGAAGGCGACCCTGGGGGAATATGTTATCCGAGACGCTGACATCGTTTTCCTTGCCATCCCCTCGGTAGCCGTGGTGGATTACGTTCTCCGGAACCGGCAGTACCTGAATCCTTCCACCATCCTGGTGAACCTGGCCAAAGGATTCGGCAACCACAACCAGGTGATTGCAGAGCACCTGATGGAAGAATTGCCAAACCGCGTGTGTTCGATGAAAGGCCCTGCCTTTGCCCGCGACATGATCGGCGGGTCACCCACCGGATTCACACTGGCCACCGACGACACAGAATTGTGGTCCATTTTCGGTGAAATGTGCTCGGGCACTTCGATCTGCCTGGACTACACCCATGATGTCAGGGGTGTGGAAATACTGAGCATCCTTAAAAATATCTATGCCATCATCCTTGGTATCGTGGATGCCCACTACAACTCGGCCAATCTGCGTTTTCTGCTGCTCACCCGGGCATTCAATGAGATGCGGCAGGTGCTGCTGTTTTTCGGCGGAGAACAGGAAACGCTCTTCCGCTTTTGCGGCTACGGTGATTTCAGCCTGACCGCCCTTAACGACCTGAGCAGGAACCGGACGCTCGGATTGCTGATCGGAAAAGGATTTTTCACGGAGGATATATCCAGTAAGGTGGTGCTGGAGGGCAGGCTGGCAGTGAATATCTTTTATGAAAAACTGATGCATGAAGGTGCCGGCGAGGATAAATTTCCCCTGATGACGCAGTTGTACCGTGTTCTCAATGGAAATTATCCGGTTCAGGAGATGCTTCGATCGCTGCTCAGCAAAGAGCTGAGCGATTCTTCCCCACAGTACTAGAGCCGGATATTGATTCCCAGGAACCGTTTCAGGTAATAAGCCACCCGTTCGTTGATGTCTTCTGATATCCTGAATAAAACGATCAGGGCCAGAAATACGATGGTGATCACGGAACTTCGTATCACTAAATCCATGTACAGGTTCGACATGAACGGAAGGATCCAGCCCGCCAGAAATGCCACGCCACCGAAAAGGATCACCAGCAGTGACCGGTAGGTGTAAGGCATCATCCCGAACCTGCGTTTCACAAAATACATGATCGCAATGTTCACGATCACTTTGGTCAGCAGGAACGACAAAGCAGCTCCGGTGATGCCCAGAAGCGGGATGAACAGCAGGTTGAAACAGATGACCAGCACCACCATCAGCACCAGGTAATAGGTAGCGTATTTATAAAGCCGTGAGTTGGACACGATCACATGACTCACACCGATGGCCATATCGGTCAAAAAGCCTGCACCAACCAGCAGGATGACCCATTTACCGGCCATAAATTCCTCTGGAAGAATGCGGTAAATGTTATCAATGTTTCCCCATATACCCACCAGAAGCAGTAAGCCGATGATCAGCTGGTTCAGGCAGCTTTTGAACAGGAGGCTATGCAGCGCGGCCATATCCTGATTCTTCCATGCATCGGCGATGACCGTGGCGGAAATCTTTGTCAGTGAACGGGAAGGCATGGTGATCAGCGTCCCGAAAAAATAAGTGGTCGTATAGATGCCCGTCGCGCTTAAACCCAGGATCCGGTCGATCATGATCCGGTCGATGTTCAGGGTAAAAATGCCCGTGGCGCCTGCAACGATACCGAATACACTCACACCCGCCATTCCCGAAATCAGCTCCCTGTTGAGGAATTTGATATCCGGCTTCAGGTGTATCTCACCTGCCTTCAGGAGAAAAAAGAAAATGATCACTGCCGGCAGGGCAAAGCAGATCACATACAGTCCGACAAAACTGTGAAAGCTGACCAGGGCGTATATGAACAATACGGTGACCACCAGGATGAACAGGCGCTGTACGAATTCCTTCAACACAATTCCGATCACGGCATTGTAAAGCACTTTGTAGTAGTGATCCAGGGCATTGAAGAACGCGGTAAAAAAGGTGAGCGGGATAATATAATCCATGTAATCAACAAACAGTGCTGATTTCTGGCTGCTGCTTTCGATCAGGAATCCCCTGGCAGCAAAATAGATGACCAGGGAAAGCAGGAATCCGACAGCGGTGACCGTCATCAGGAGAAAGACAAAGCCATGGTGATGTTTTTCCCTGTCGCGGAAATAGGTAAAAAAACGGGTGGTGGCGCTGATGAAGCCCAGCGACGCGATCTGGGCAAAGATCATGGCGTAGGAAAGCAGCAGCCCCAGCAGTCCGATCTGCGAGGTGCTCAGGTACCTGGGGAAAAGAACGGCGGTTGTGATGAAGCCAAGGATGACACCCAGGTAGGTGAAGATGGTCCCGATGATCGATTGCCTGCGGATGATGCCCATGCGTCAAAGGTATGACAAAAAACCACTAACTATTATGGTAGAGAAGTCTCATTCCATATGGTACATTCCAATAGAAAATCAACAGCTTTAGGGTTACGTGTCGAGAAATGACTTCGACTCAGAATTATGAAGGTTCATCTGAAAATGAGGCAGCTTCATGAAATAAGTATGGAATTGCTGGATTATCAAAGGGATTTCATGTTGAACTAATCATGCTATTCGTTAATTTTACAATCAGCTTAGTCTGACGATCATGAAATATTTTCTTTTTATTGCAGGGTTTGCATTGATGGCTGCATCCCTGTTGGCACAAACACCAAAAGCCATTAATTATCAGGCTGTTGTAAGGACAGCCAACGGTCATGTGCTATCTGACAGGAATTTAAACATACGCATCAGTATTCAGAAGGACAGTATTGGCGGCACAGTGGAGTACCGTGAGGATCATAACCTCACAACCAATACGTACGGTCTTGCTAATCTTGCGATAGGAGACGGCACAGTCCTTTCAGGAATTTTTGACAGTATTGCCTGGGGCAGTTCACTCCACTTCCTAAAGATCGAAATGGATACAAGTGGCGGGACCGGTTACCAATATATGGGGACAAGTCAGCTTTTATCAGTACCCTACGCACTTTATGCGGATAAAGTTGCGTCGGTAAGTGATACTGACATCCAGCACTGGAATACAGCATTTTCATGGGGGGATCATGCATTGGCCGGTTACCTGACAGGTTATACGGAAACAGATCCCATCTTTGGATTAAGTCCTGCTAACACCATTTCTGCCGCTGATATTCTGAACTGGAAAACTGCTTATGGATGGGGAAACCATGCATTGTCAGGTTATCTGACTTCCGAAACGGATCCGAAGGTGGGGGCAAATACATTGAATTTTATACCAAAATGGAATGGTAATGCATTGACATCCAGCTCAATCATTGAGACCGATAATGAGCAAGTGGGTATTGGGACTACCTGGGTAGATAGTGCTGTCTTATTGCATGTGGCTGGCATCATCAGGGCTGACTCAGCTATCAAGATCAGTGATGCGACCGGTAAAAGTGACACAGTCAACCAGATCACTGCATTCGACTTCGACACTGAAAAATTAAAGTACCAGACCCATATTTACCGGGGAGGGATACTGACCTATATCAGTGACGAATCCTCATGGGTAGATTCCGTGGGTGATTTTATACTTCCCGAAGAGCCCCCATCACCACAGTCATGTCCTGGTATCACGACCATAACCTATGAGGGCCAAATATACAATACCCTTTTAATAGGCACCCAATGCTGGCTAAAAGAAAACCTAAATGTAGGCTCAATGATCATCAGCAATGAAGCTGGCCACCTGCAGACGGATAACAGTATGATTGAAAAATACTGTCAGAATAACGATCCTGCCTATTGTGGCATTTATGGCGGTTTGTATGAATGGGAAGAAGCGCTGCAGTATATTCTGACCGAAGGCACACAGGGAATTTGCCCGGCAGGTTGGCATATTCCATCCGACAATGATTGGAAGATATTGGAAGGGAACGTCGATGGTCTGTATCCGGTAGGAGATCCGACCTGGAATATATATGGTTGGCGCGGCTTAGATGCAGGCGGAAATCTAAAAGAAGACGGGACCAGTCATTGGATATCGCCTAACGTAGGAGCCACAAACTCAAGCGGCTTCACAGCCCTGCCCGGAGGAGCACGCAATGGACTGGACGGATTTTTCGAAGATATGGGTGTCACAGGCGGATTCTGGACTTCCTCGACCAACGGATCTGAGAGTGGGATCTACCGGCTGTTAGATAATGAACACATGACGATCCGCCGGCAAAACACCACCATCCTTCACGGATATTCAGTACGCTGCCTGAAAAATCCATAATCCGAACAAGAATCCTTATTTTCTTTCTGTATTTTTCAGAATACTTTCATGGACAAAGGATACTTCTTCATAGGAAACTGACGTACCAAATATAGAATACCCTTTCCCCTTTAACCTGTTGACAATTTCTTTTGACTTGTATTCTGAAGCATCGAATATCCTGTCATGAAACTCCACCAGGAGTTGATCGATAGTGACGGAAGTTTCTAAAATGGATTCCAGAACGGCATATTCAGCTCCCTCGATGTCCATTTTCAGCACATCTATATGTGTATGGTTCAAATCTCTGGTAATATCTTCAAAGGTCTTCAACATGACCTTGATGGGTTTTTGCATGTCCACTTCTTTTTAAATAAGAATGCTTCCTGAAACTGCCCTGGGATTGGCCGGCAAAAAGAAATCGTGATGACCTGACTGTGAGGGACTGATCCCGTAATCAAAAAAATGAAATTTCCCATTGACTTTTTGTTTTCTGATCCACTCTATCGATTTCGGCGTGGGATCAAAGGCAAAAACGGTACAGTTGTGTTTTTTGATGCATGCTTTATCGAACGAAATGTCTTTTCCAATCCCAATGGAATAAATGATGGAGGATTCATTCAATAATCCAGGGATAATATAAAATCCGCCATAGCTGTTCCCATACCACCTGGATTTGCATTCTATGCGTTTCTCAAGGTGAGCAATCTTCTCAGGATCAATTTGCTGCCCGATCCTATTCTTTCTCCTGGAATGGATGAGATGTAACCTGATGGAATTGATTTGTTCCCGTATGTTATAAATTGATCGCATTCGCAAGGAACTGGTTTTTTCTAGAAGACTTTAAATTTTCGGGTGATGATCCTTGCCAGGGGTGGTACGAAAGAGGTCAAAAAATAGAGCCCGACCTTCCAAGAGCGATCAGCACGTAAAAAGTAGTACCTTGCCTGTTTGTAATTACCCATTTTATAATCGTACCTGGCTCTGGTTCCATGCAATCGTTTTATTCCTGCCATGTTATTGTTCCGTTGCAGTATAGACAGCATGAAATCAAAATCCTCGGACCGGTAAACCGGATCCAGTGATAAATTCTTCTCATTGATATAACGAATAACTACCGGTGGAACTTCCTTGCAGGCATATTTTTCAGTGACCGACAATATCCAGTCATAATCATGCTTGCCATAGACCTCTTCAAAAAGGGGCACATCGCTGTTGACCATCAGGATACTGCTCATGTAAGGGAAATTGGATGATTTATCCCAGTCGGTCAATTTTTGATGAATAGATGAGCTCATAGCCTTTTTCAATTTGTTCCAGTTGGAGATGGATCTTTTCCGGTAACCATTCGTCGTCGTGATCGAGGAAGGCGATCAGGTCACCCCTGGCTGCCCGGATCCCATTGTTTCTCCCGTGATTTGGTCCTCCAGTGTGTTTTTCATTTTTGATGATCTTAATATCATATCCCATGCTCATGTATTCCTCAACGATGTGCAAGGTATTGTCTGTCGAGCCGTCGTCGCACACCAGTATCTCGAAAGTGAAATTATCCTGATCAGTCTGGTCAATGACCGAACCGATAGCCCGCCGGATCGTTGTCTCACTGTTGTAGGTCGGAATTATGACAGAAATCAGATGCATCGTATTGTTTTAAACCTTATCCTGGCAGGTTAAGATGAGCCTTATTATCCTTTTCAGCACATAATCCATTGAATTGTTCTGCCATCAAGCCCGTGAGGTATCTCCGTGAATACTTCTCCGGCAGGGACTTCCTTTCTGGCAGTCCATCCCCGGAGTAAAAGTCAAAAAGCTGCAGGAGTTGTGTCTTCATGTTCTCCCTGTCATCATACCTGCATAGGTAACCGTTTGGGAGCTCCCTGATGATCTCCGCCGCATCCCCTTCCTCCGGACCAATCAGCAGCACCGGACGCCGCGCGGCAAGGTACTCAAAAAGCTTCCCTGTAACGATCAGCCGTGCACCGGGATCCGGATTGATCAGCAGCAGCAGCAACTGCGACCGCTGCATCTGCCTTACCATCCGGTCATGCTCAAGGTATGGGATCCGCTGAAGGAACGGTTCCAATCCCTCTCTTCGGATGGACTCCATGACACTGTGATCCACCTGCCCGGTCATTTTGATCTTCAGCTCCCCTGCAAGATCGGATCGCTCCCGGATCAATTCTCCCAGTACCTGCCATAACAAAATCGGATTGGCTCTCCGACTCAGCGACCCGAAGTGAGCAATGCTGAAAAAGGGATCCGGAGCAGCATCCGATGTTTCAAAATCCTCCTCATCGTATCCGTTGGTGATCACAGGATACGGACGGTCGACGATCAGCCTGAGATCTTCGGCCATCCCGCGGCTGACCACGGTCACACGGTCAGCGGTGCTGAGTACCGCTTTTTCCATGCGATGGTGCTTGCGGTCGGCCCATTTCATCAGGCGAAGCTCCCGGTAAAAATCCACCTGCGTCCAGGGATCCCTGAAATCAGCCAGCCAGGGCAGACCCACACTTTTCTTCAGCTTCAGGCCGATCATGTGCACCGACATCGGAGGCCCTGTGGTAACAATGATGTCTACAGGATTTTCTTTCAGGTATTTGGTAAGGTACCTCGCCGACGGGTTTATCCAGAACTTCCTGGCATCAGGAATGAAAAAATTTCCGCGAATCCAGAGCGATACTGCCTGCAGCCTTTTTCCAGTCTTTTTCTCAGAGATAAATCCCGCTCCCATCCGATCGCCCTTACGGCGGCCGGTCAGTCGTTTATAGAGCCCAAAGGGCTCCCGGATGGGCACCTTCAGGATTGTGATGTTCTGGGGTATATCCTTCAGAAGTGAATGATCATACACAGGGTATTCCGGATCTTCCGGGATGCAGACGACCGCTTCCCATTGAAAATCCCTAAGGTACCTGACGAACTTCAGCCACCTCTGCACCCCGCTGCCTCCGCTGGGAGGCCAGTAATAGCTTATGACAAGTACTTTTTTCAACAGAACGGCATTCTACTCTTTACTTTTTCCGGGTGGTTTCCACAGGATCCATCCTCACCCTTCGTATTTCAAGATAAATGGCTGCGACCAGGGTGAGCAGCAGGATCAGGGAAAAAACGAGCGAAATGGTCTCTCCCAGGTGATAGGATCGTGGTTCGAACCGGAATTCGACGGTGTGCGATCCGGCAGGAATTACCATGGCCCGCAGGACATAGTTTGCCCTGAAGTAAGGGATCTTTGCACCGTCTACATACGCATTCCATCCCATGGGATAGTAGATCTCGGAAAAGACAGCCAGTTGATCTGTTTTCGACTGGCTGGCATATTCCAGTTTATTAGGCTGATAATGTGTGAGTGCGATCGTAGCGGCCGTATCCGGATCTGGCGAAAACGGCTTCACCCTGTCTTTGAATGACTGGTCCACAAGGATCGTCTGCGCTGGGTCAAATTCGTCCAGGCCCCGTATCTCCTGGTCAGCATTCTCCACATACCGGATCTCCTTCACAAACCATGCATTCCCAAGCGCTTTTGGATTCAGAAGCGGTCGGACATCGTTATTATAAATGATATATTTGGTATTGAGCATATTGGTTATCTTTAGCTGGCTCAATCCAAGATCAAATAATTGATTATCAGGACGCTGAGTAATAAGATCCACCAGTTTTTCCCTCTCACCCGAAAGCTGGTAATCGTACAGTTCCTGGTACCTTTCCATTTTGGCGGCGTGATACCCTCCGATGTTCTTATGGAAAAAGGACGTACGTGCCGATTTGTCAAAATCCTCGGTAAGGTTCCATACCCTGAAATAGGGGGTCTTATCCTCCAGGATCTGCTGGTCGGCCAGGGTAGCCTGGTAGGGTTTTTCGAGGGAAGTTTTGCGGATGAAATCATCCGAATTCAGGTACCGCCTGTTGACTGGCCACATATCGATGAGTACCAGCAGGCCAATGGAAACCAGCAGGATGGGCTTCTTAATTTTCCCGGCAAGATAAAAGCGGATCAATGCATAAGTCAGAGCTAAAAAGATCAGCGAACGGATGGCATCAGTTCGAAGGAGTCTCATTCGGTCTTCCCGCAATGCATTCATGAACCAGTCGGGGTATTTATACTGAGCATCGCCGGCAGCCGAGAAATCAAACAGGGATGAAGAAAAAACCAGCAGGAACAGGGCTATTCCTCCCAGCACGGCAAAGGAATAGTTAAGCACCCGCGTAACCGACGGAATTTTATTCTGCTCCGTAACCAGCTTGTTCAATGCTACAAAGCCCAGCATGGGTATCATGACCTCGGCAATCACCAGTGTCATCGAGACTGCCCTGAACTTGTTGTAACCCGGTACGTAGTGCATGAACAGATTAGTAAGTGGCATAAAATGATGCCCCCATGAGAGCAGGATTGAAAGGAGCGTGGCCGCAAGGATCCACCATTTCATGGCTCCTTTGACGATGAACAGGCCGATGATGAATAATAACAGAGCCACCGCACCCACATATACAGGGCCGGATGTGAACGGCTGGCCGCCCCAGTAAAGTGGTAGTTGCCGGATGATCTGGCGGCTGTTGGGGACCTGATTTTCGGAAAGAATACGATAGGTGGCCGAATTTTCGCCTACGGAACCGAAAGAGGACCCCCCGTACAGGCTCGGCACCAGAAAGGTCATCGTTTCGGTCACCCCGTAACTCCAGCTGGTGACATAGCTCTTGTCGAGCCCGGAGGTCTGGTCTTCTTTATTGAACGTAAGCTCCGATTTTCCCCTGGTGGAGTACTTGCTTTGCTCATAGGTGGTCCACAAACGGGAGGTGTTCACGGCAACCGCCATCATGGCAGCTACCACCAGAAACGATAATGCCTTAAAGAAATGAGGATATGTTTTATCCCTGATGGTCCTGACCAATTCAGCAATGCCCAGGCAGATGACGATCATCAGCAGGTAATAGGTGATCTGAAGGTGGTTGGCATTGATCTCCAGGCTCAGGAACAGGGCGGTGACGATGCCTCCCAGCAGGTATTTTCCCCGGAATGTGAGGATGATGCCGGCAAGGACAGGCGCCATATAGCTGATGGCCAAAGCCTTGGTATTGTGTCCTGCTTCCAGGATGATGAGAAAATAAGATGACAGGGCAAAGGCGATGGCTCCAATGATACTGATCCATTTATCCACTTTAAGGGTCAGCAGCAGGATGAAAAAGCCGAGAAAGTAGAGGAACACGATGCCCATCGGATGGGGCAGGCCCAGTTTCAGGACCTTATCAACGGAGGAGATCAGGTTGGCAGGGAACTTTGTGGAAATGAGATAGGCCGGCATCCCGCTGAACATCGAATTGGTCCAAAGCGGTTCCTCTCCTGTCTTTTCCCGGTAATTGATGATTTCCTGTGCAGCTCCCCGGAATGTAATGCTGTCGGTTGCCTGGATGCCTTTCCCTTCAAATACGGGAAACAGGTAAACTGCAGTAAGGATCACAAAAATGACGATGGCGGCCAGATAGGGAGCGATCTGCCTGAAGGTGAAATTCTTCATAGGATGAACATGTGATTAATGGTGCGAATTTATAACTTTTTATGTGGAATTGATATAAAAAGAGAGGCTGTCAGTGTATGACAGCCTCTCCTGAAGTTTACTACCTATCAATAATGACTGATGCCGGCCGTTACTTTTCCAGCCGTTCGTCAGAAACCGTAAGTTTTTTCCTGCCTTTTGCCCTGCGCCGTGCCAGTACTTTTCTTCCATTGCCGGTGGCCATGCGTTCCATAAAACCATGTTTGTTGCGTCTCTTGCGCTGTGATGGCTGAAATGTTCTCTTTGACATGATGCTAACTTTTTAGGGACTGCAAAGGTAGAAAGATTTTTTAAACTGACAAAATATTTTATCGATTTCCATTTCAACCCCTAATTCCATAATCCTCAAACAATTTGACAATTTGACAGTTTAACAATTGAATAACAGACTCCTATTTCACCGGAATATTCTTCAATGTCTCCACCAGGTATTCCCAAAACTTCCCGACCGAAGCGATATTGACCTTTTCGTCGGGAGAATGCGGGTGGCGAATGGTGGGGCCGAAGGAGATCATATCCCAATGGGGATAGGCTGCTCCCAGGATGCCGCATTCCAGCCCGGCGTGGATTGCTTTGATCTCGGGAACCTTTCCGAATTTATTTTTATATACTTCCAGCATTTCCTTCAGGATGGCTGAATCGGGATTAGGCTTCCACCCCGGGTAACTGCCATCAAACCACACGTTAGCGCCTGCCAGTCTGAAGACACTTTCAATGGCAAATCCCAGGTCTTCTTTCGCAGTATCCACAGAACTTCTCATCAGGCACTGGATCACGATCTCGCCGTTTGCTGATTTGATGGTCGAGAGGTTATTCGAGGTTTCGACCACTCCGGGCATGGCGTCGCTCATGCGGATAACGCCGTTCGGGCAGCCGTAGACCGCCCGGATGAGCCGTGTCTGTGTTCTCTTATCCATCACATAGGATGGGAGGTCAACCGGAACAGCCTTAATGAGAAGGTCGGGTTCAGTGACCGAAAGCTCGGCTTTCACCGTCCGGTAAAATTCACCGACACATTTCTCGAATTTCTTCCTGTTTTTCACAGGAATGGTAAAAACTGCACTGGCGTCCCGGGGAATGGCATTGCGCAGGTTTCCGCCGTCAATGGAGGTCAGCCTCATCTGGTGATGTTTTTCGCAATGGAGGAGGTAACGGAAAAGGATCTTATTGGAATTGCCTCTCCCCAGGTGAATATCCAGGCCCGAGTGTCCACCCTTCAGTCCGCCGACCACCAACGTATAGGCTGCCCGACCGGCCGGAACTGTTTCTTCCCTGTATTTCATCAGGATATTGGCGTTCGTTCCCCCCGCACATCCCACATAGAGTTCCCCTTCATCCTCCGAATCAAGGTTAAGCAGGATATCCCCGTCCAGCAGGCCTGGTTTCAGTCCGAATGCGCCGGTCATACCGGTTTCCTCATCAATGGTGAACAGCGCTTCCAGCGGACCGTGGGCAATGTCCTTCGATTCCAGGGCTGCCATGCTGGCCGCCACTCCCATGCCATTGTCAGATCCCAGCGTTGTACCGCGCGCCACTACCCATTCTCCCTGGATATGAGGCTGGATAGGGTGCTTTTCAAAATCATGGTCAATATGGGTATGTTTCTGCGGAACCATATCCAGGTGACCCTGCAGGATCACGCCCTTGCGGTTCTCCATCCCGGGTGTGGCCGGCTTTTTGATGATCACGTTACCCACCTCATCCACTGTGGTCTTCAATCCAAGCTCCCTTCCGAATTCCACCATGAACTGAACGACTTTGTGCTCCTTCTTGGAAGGGCGCGGGATCTGCGTCAGGGAATAAAAATGCTTCCATACGTTCTTTGGTTCCAAACCTATTATTTCTTTGCTCATAAGATTATACCTCCATTGATATTTATTGTTAAACTGTTAAATTGTTAAACTGTTTTTAGCCTTTTGGGTGGTACCTTTGCTATAAAGGATTTTCGGCCTACTGCTGACTGCTGATCCTGATTTCGCGCAGTTTATCCCGATGAAAACCGGGGCTCATCAGGACAAGCTGCTGACTACTGATTCAGCATCACCGGCATGACCAGCATCAGCAGTTCCTCCACTTTGTTATCATCATCCACAGGAAGGATAAGTCCGGCGCGGTTGGGAGCCGACATTTCGAGCCGGAGCTGTTCCGTATCAACGTTTCCAACCATCTCCTGCAAAAACCTGGAATTGAATCCGATCTCCATGGAGTCACCCTGGTAGCTGCAGCTGAGGCGCTCTTTTGCCTCATTGGAGAAATCAATATCCTCTGCCGACAGCACCAGCTCCTTGCCGCTGATCTTCAGCCTGACCTGATGTGTGGATTGGTTGGCAAACAGGGCAATACGCTTGATGGAGTTAAGGAACAGGGCTTTGTCAACCATCAGTACGTTAGGATTGTCACGCGGAATGACCGCCTCATAGTTGGGATATTTTCCCTCGATCAGGCGGCAGACCAGGTGAACGTTCTCAAACGTGAAAAAGGCATTGGTCTGATTGTAATCGATCGTCACCTGGAACTCCTTGTTGACCAGCAGTGATTTCAGCTGGTTTAGGGGCTTTTTGGGAAGGATGAACGAAACGGTCTCTTCAGATTTGGTATCCAGCCGTCTGTAGCGCACCAGCTTGTGCGCATCGGTGGCCACAAAGATCAGGTCGCCCGGTGAAAGCTGACAGAAAACTCCCGACATGACTGGCCGTAATTCATCACTGCCGGCAGCAAACACTGTCTTGTTGATGGCTTTTGCCAGTGTGGAACAGTCCAGGGTAAGGGTGGTCACATTCTCCTTCACGGGTACCTTGGGAAATTCATCGCTGTTATGACCTGTCAGTTTATATTTTCCTTCACCGGTTGAGATCTCTACTCCAAAGGTTTCATCATTGATGGTAAAAGTGAGTGGCATATCGCTGAACGTCTTCAGGGTATCAATGAGGATCTTGGCGGGGATTGCCACAACACCCGGCTCTTCAGCCTTCGTTGTCGGGATGGAGACCGTCATGGTTGTCTCCAGATCGGAAGCTGTGATCTCCAATTGATCCTCCCGGAGGCGAAAAAGAAAATCATCCAGAATGGGAAGAGTATTTGCCGCATTCAGGACTCCGCTGATTGCCTGAAGATTTCTTAAAAGGGATGTGCTCGATACGATGAACTTCATAATCCAAGGTGGTTTTAATGTTAATTTTTGTAAAAATATTAAAAAAACGGAATCAAACGTCTAAAAGCGAAATATTTGCAGTACCGGATGATATTTGAATTAATACATTGATTATCAATTTCTTAAGATTGTGTACGTGCCATCTTGCCTCACCTTGATGATCATGGAGGCCTTCATGGAGTTGATTTTATCCCTGTTATAGTTCACGGCATAATCGACCTTGCTGACCAGTTCTTTCGAAATGTTGCTGAAGATCAGAGGCGGGGGTTCGGTGGAGAAGTTGGCCGATGTGGAGACAATGGGTTTGCCGAAGTAACTGATCAGTTTCTGGCAGAACAGGTCCTTTACGATGCGGATAGCGATCGACTGATCAGCTGCCACAACGTTTCTGGCCAGGTTTCTGGCGCCCGGATAAACGACAGTGAGGGGTGCCTCCACGCTGGGCAGCAGATCCCAGATGATATCAGGCACTTTTGACACATAGAGTTCCAGTTTCTCTGGTTGGTCGAGCAGGATGATAAAACTTTTCTGTTCTGTCCTTTTCTTCAGCTGGATGATCTTTTCCACAGCTTTATAATTGGTGGCGTCACATCCGATCCCCCAGATGGTGTCGGTGGGATAAAGAATGGTTCCACCCGTCTGGAGCACTTTTGCCGCACTAATGATCTCATCTTTCATCCCGGGATCCTCTCAAGAAGTTGATTTATCTGAATGGTCAATGCACACTGGAAATGTTCTTCAGGGCACCGATGATGCCCGTGCAATCCACAAGGCCTGCATTTCAGAGGTTCGCCCGTTTCAATGACGGAAGAATTTTCCGATAATGGACCGAAACCGAAGGAAGGCACTGTGGAACAAAAGATGGCAGACACTGGGGCATCGACAGCGGAGGCCAGGTGCTGCGGAGCTGAATCGTTCACAAAGTTCATCCGCGCGTCCTTCATCAGGGCTGCAGTCTGAAGAAGGGTCAGTTTTCCGGCCAGGCTAATAACGCTGCGATGTCGTGTCCTATGCATAATAGATTCACAGAGGGATTCATCCTGTGCAGATCCGGTCAGGTACACCATCAGGTCTTTCGGCACCGCATCCAGAAATCCGATCCATTTCTCTGCAGGAAATTGCTTGGTAAACCACAGGGAAGCAGGCGCAATGCAAAGGTAAGGAACCTTCTTGTATCCCGATACTGTTGCCTGGTCTGACAGTGAAGGATAGAGCTTTGGTTTCCTTAAGGATTTGATCTCAAGATACGAAATAAGCGAAAGGTTACGGTCCACCTCATGCACGGGATGGCCATCGGCAGACAGGATGTGTGCGGGGCGATGGGTAAAAAAAACGGAAAACGGATTCTTATTGAACCCGGATCTGAACCTGGCGCCCGAACATGCAGTGATCCATCCCGTGGACCCGAAACGCTGAATATTGATCACATGCTGATACCTGCTGGACCGGATCGTGCGTGTCAGTCCGACCAGGCGAAGGTACTTGCGGGAGGATTTGTCCCACGGAATGACCCTTCTCAGGAACGGATGCCCCTCGAACAACACCTCATGGCCTTTTTTCACCAGAAGATCGATCTTCGCTTCCGGAAAAGCAGCATGAAGGCTTTCCATCAGCGGAGTGGTGAGGATGACATCCCCAATCGAAGCCGTCTGTATGATTAAAAATGACACCACGAGTAGCTATGAATGACAATAAATTACCATGAATGACCAGCTTATTCAGACCTGAACCTTAAACTCCCTTAGCGCTTCGTTCAGTGAGGTTTTTCTATCGGTTGATTCTTTCCTTTTACCGATGATCAGTGCGCAGGAGACCTGGTAATCACCCGCCGGGAATTGTTTTGTGCAGGAACCGGGAATAACGACGGAACGTGGAGGCACATATCCCTTCCATTCCACCGGATCATTTCCGGTGACATCAATGATCCGTGTTGAGCGGGTAATGACCACATTAGCTCCGAGCACGGCTTCCTTTCCGATCCTTGCTCCCTCCACCAAAATGCACCTGGAGCCAATGAAGCAATGGTCTTCGACGATCACTGGGGCATCCTGCACCGGTTCCAGTACGCCTCCGATGCCCACACCGCCGCTCAGATGTACATTGCGGCCAATCTGGGCGCAGGATCCGACCGTGGCCCAGGTGTCCACCATGGTACCCGAATCCACATACGTACCTATATTGACATAGGAAGGCATCAGGATGACACCAGGCGCCAGGAACGCACCATAGCGTGCAATAGCATGGGGAACGACCCGTACTCCAAGAGCCTGATATCCTTTTTTCAATCCAATCTTATCATGAAACTCAAATGGCCCGACCTCGGTCACAACCATATCCTGCAATGGGAAATACAGCACTACCGCCTTTTTGATCCACTCGTTCACCCTCCATTCCACCCCACCTGTTTCCTGACTTACCACGGGCTCAGCCACACGGATCTCACCGCGGTCGAGCAATGCGATCACTTCCCGGACGGCCCTAGTGGCGTCAGCCTGTTTAAGCTCGTCACGATTTTCCCAGATGCGTTCGATGATCCCCTGCAGTGACCGGTCCATCCTCATTTTTTCTTCAAATGTACTAAATTAACAGGGACCCTTCCCCTGGCTGGTAAAAATTCGCTAATTTTGCCGCCTGTTAACCTTCCTGGCACCTATGGCCCGAATACTTGCGATCGATTATGGAAGAAAAAGGACCGGACTAGCCGTGACCGATGATCTTCAGATCATCGCCAGCGGTCTGGCCACAGTGCCTTCCAGTGAAACGATCGCGTTCCTGTCGGATTATCTGTCAGGTGAGGCGGTGGAGCGTTTTGTGGTCGGTTTGCCCCGTCAAATGAACAATTCACCCTCGGAATCTGTTGTATTCATTGAATCGTTCATCCGTACACTGGAAAAAAAATTTCCCGGCATCCCTGTGGAACGGACAGATGAAAGGTTCACGTCAAAGATTGCATTTCAGACCATGGTCAGTGCAGGCCTGAAAAAAAAGGACCGACAAAACAAAGCCCTCGTCGATCAGGTTAGTGCCACCATCATCCTGCAGTCTTATATGGAATCAAAAAACAATATCCAACAGCGCATTCAACCATGATGTTACCTATTGTTGCCTACGGCCATCCTACATTACGACAGAAAGCTGCAGATATCGACCCAACGTATCCCGGTCTTGATGAACTGATCGAATCCATGTTCATTACCATGCGGGAATCCAACGGTGTGGGCCTGGCCGCACCCCAGATCAACCGCTCGCTAAGACTGTTCGTCATCGATGCGTCTCCGTATGCAAAGGATTATCCCGAAGTAGCAGATTTTATCAGGGTGTTCATCAATCCATCTATCCTGGATGAAACCGGCCGTGAATGGACATTCAATGAAGGGTGCCTAAGCATTCCCGATATCAGGGAAGACGTGGTACGTAAGTCCAGGGTCCGCATTCGTTATGTGGACGAACATTTCCAGCCGCATGAAGAGATCTTTGAAGGAGTGGCGGCACGCATCATCCAGCATGAATACGATCACCTGGAAGGGATCATGTTCGTTGACCGGATCAACTCGCTCAGGAAAACGCTGCTGAAAAGGAAGCTGAATGATATCTCCAGGGGAGCTGTTGATGCAGATTACAAAATGATCTTCCCCCTTCAGAAAAAAGCGATGGCTGTCAGATAGTTCAATGAAAAACAGATTCCATTAAATTTCCGTTCCATGAAACGACTGGCATTTTCAGGACTGATAATGGTGCTTATCGTGATGGCTACCTCCTGTTCACAGAAGGGCAAGCTGGATAAGCAGATCAAGGATCTTGAAGAAGAGATCTTTTCGGTGACCGATCAGGCTATCAATACCGAAAAAACGGCCCAGCTGGTGGATGCCTATATTGCCTATGCAGATGCGTATCCCGGGGATAAGAAGGCTCCCGAGTACCTGTTCAATGCCGGCAATGTGGCCATGAACCTGCTGGATCCCAAAAAGGCCATTGCCGTTTTCGACCGTATCCTGCAGGATTATCCTGATTATGAAAGGATACCCCATTGTTTGTTCCTGAAAGCGTTCATCAATGAAAACCAGATGAACCAGCTTGGCCAGGCGGAGATGCTGTACAGGGAGTTCCTGCAGAAATATCCCGGACATGAATTTGCCGATGATGCAGAGCTTTCGTTGAAAAACCTTGGAAAATCTCCCGAGGAACTGCTGGAACAATTCCAGCAGGCAGCCAGCGCCGACAGCCTCCAGTGATCAGTTGAACTCTTCTTCCAGAAAATTTTTCAGGTTAGCCGGTGTGACCTTGGTAATGATCTCTCCGTTTTTGCTGAATGCAATCTCTCCTGTCTGTTCTGATACGATGATCGCCACCGCGTCCGATATTTCGGTAATGCCTGCTGCAGCGCGGTGACGCAGCCCATAGTCGGCTGGGAAATCCCTGTTTCGGGTGATGGGAAGCACGCACCGGGCAGCTTTTATCCTGTTCTTCAGGATGATGACAGCGCCGTCGTGCAGCGGATTGTTACGGTAAAAAATATTTTGGATCAGGGGTTCCGAGATGAGGGCGTCGAGCATGACGCCTGTCTCTGCAAAAGCCTGCAGTTCATTCAATTTGGCACATACGATCAATGCACCGGTACGTTCATTTCCCATCTCCATGCAGGCCTTGGTGATTTTGTCAACATCCAGGTTACCTTTCCCATCGCCATGGAGCAACCATGAAAAAAGGTGTTTGCGGTCGCTGAGCAGACGGGGAGTCCCGACGATCAGCAGGAAACGCCTTATCTCCGGCTGGAAAACCACAATCAGGGCGATGAATCCCACGCTGATGAAAGCACCCAGGATCTCGCCCAGCAGATCCATATCCAGGGCGGTGACCACTTTCCAGATCACGTAAACGGAAAGGAGTCCGAAAAAAATGTTGATGGCAGCTGTGCCCTTGACCATACGGTAAAATGCAAACAGCAGGATTGTCACCAGCAGGATATCGATCAGATCCACCAGGCGTACCGTGAAGAATCCACTCAGGAGTATGTGGGGAAACAAATCCATTTTCAGGCGCAAAAGTAACGATTATTCAATCCTTGCTCGTCATGCCGTGTCATTAATTGTCATTTGCCCGGTAAGGAGCTTCTATCGCCGTAACATACTCCCTGCACAGTTTCATTGCCTCCGCGGCTTCCCTGACGTCGTGTACGCGCAGGATATGGGCTCCTTTCAGGATGGCGATGGTATTCAGTACTGTGGTCCCGTTGAGGGCATGGGTGGGGTTGGTGCCCAGAATCCTGTTGATCATCGATTTGCGTGAAAGCCCTACCATCACAGGACGGCCGAGGGCCAGGAACTGCTCAAGGTGTGCCAGAAGGAGGTAATTATGTTCCACGGTTTTGCCAAAACCAAATCCCGGATCGATGATCAGATCCTGAATGCCTTCCCTGGCTGCTTCAGCGATACGTCCCTCAAAAAAATGACGCACCTCGCCCAATACATCCTCGTAGAAAGGATCGTGCTGCATATTTGCAGGCTGACCCTGCATGTGCATCATGATGTAAGGGATCCCATATCCCTTGAGGACCGGGATCATAGCAGGGTCAAATCTCCCTGCAGAGATGTCATTGATCATGTCGGCGCCCAGATCGATGGCTTTACGGGCAATTTCTGACCGGTATGTATCCACCGACAGGAAGATCTCCGGAAACTGCTTTCGAATCATATCCAGGGCGGGCAGCAGCCTGTCTTCTTCTTCCTGCGGGGATACCCCTACCGATCCGGGACGAGTGGAAACAGCCCCAAGATCGACGATCTCAGCGCCATCCCTGATCATCTGCCCGACATGACGCAGCATATCCTCTTGCGATGGGTAGAAGCCACCGTCATAGAACGAATCTGGCGTCAGGTTCATGATCCCCATGATGAGGGGATGATCAATTTTTAGCTCTCTGCCCCGGCAATTCATCCGAAGTGTTGATGAAAAAGCTGTACTTTTACAATCCGTTCTGTTTTCCATAGGTCACGGTTCATTTGTGCTAATTTACAACAATGAGTGATAAAACATCCAGACAATTTGATCAGGTCATCACCTCCTGCCGTAAAATCTTTACAGACAAGATGAAAGATTACGGAACCGCCTGGAGAATACTGCGAACACCTTCGCTTACGGATCAGATCTATATCAAGGCGGAAAGGATCAGGAGCATTGATCACAAGGGCCTGCAGAAAATAAAAGAAGGCATCGAACCGGAATTCACCGGGATCATCAATTACTCCGTCATGGCCCTGATCCAGCTGGAGCTTGGTGAGGAAAGTTCCACCCCTCTGGAAATGTATGATGCAGAGAGACTTTACGATAAATATATAAAAAAGGCGAAGGACCTGATGACGGACAAGAACCATGATTACGGGGAAGCATGGCGTAACATGCGGGTCAGTTCCCTCACCGACATCATCCTTATGAAGCTTCTCCGAATCAAGCAGATCGAAGATCACAAGGGACTGACCTTCGTGTCGGAAGGTGTGGATGCCAACTATTATGACATCATCAATTATGCTGCGTTCGCACTGATCAAATTACTGGAGAACAATGAAAAAGGGATAAAAGGATGAAGTGGATCAAATGGCTCAGGCTGATCAGCCGTTACATCGTCGGGATTGTTTTTGTTTTCAGCGGATTTACCAAGGGAGTGGATCCCCTGGGGACCGTCTACCAGTTTGAGGATTATATGATCGCCTATGGTTCGCAATGGGCCTTACCCCTGGCTTTACCGGGTACAGTGATCCTTTGTACACTTGAATTCACCATCGGCGTTGCCCTCCTGCTCAATTTCAAAATGAAAATCACCCGCTGGGCATTACTGGCAATCATGCTCTTTTTCACGGTAGTGACCTTTCTGGATGCTGTCTTCAACCTGGTATCCGATTGCGGATGTTTCGGTGAGGCTATCATACTCTCCAACTGGCAGACCTTTTATAAGAACCTGGTGCTGATGGTCTTTGTCATGATCATCTTTTTCACGCACCGGTATTCAATCTCCTCATTTTCCACAAGAATTCAGAATATCATGGCGATCGTTACCATGATTCTTTTCAGCGCATTCACGGTCTATTCCTATAACCGGCTGCCGGTCGTTGATTTTCTGGACTGGAAAGTAGGACGCGACCTGGTGCCGGATGATCAGGGAAAACCGGTGACCTACCTGATCTATAAAAATAAACTGTCGGGTGAAACAAAAAAAATGCTCTCCAGGGATCTTCCCTGGCAAGACTCTGTCTGGATGAGCCAGTGGGAGTTTTTCGATACGGAGATTGACGACTCGCACGTGATGAAATCACACGGACTTAAGATCGAGGACTCGACCGGAACGGACCTTACCGAACTTTATTTAGCCAGTCCCGGATACCATTTCATCCTGGTGGCCTATGACCTTGAAAAGGCCAATAAGAAAGGAATGGAAAAAATGGTACGTTTCTGCCGCGAAGCCACCCATGACGATGTTTCGATCATCCTGCTGACTGCCAGCCTGCCGGAGGTGGCAGAGAGCTACCGGGAAAAGGCAGGGGCAGCATTCGAGATCTTTTATGCCGACGATATCATCCTGAAGATGATGATACGTTCCAATCCGGGTTTGTTGCTGCTGCACGACGGAGTCATCATTGACAAATGGCATTTTCATCATTTCCCTGAATACGAAGAGATAAAGAAGCAGATAATTCCTAACTGATCCGTATGCTTCGCTTTATTGTCAGACGACTATGGTACGGGATTCTTGTTCTGCTTGGGGTGATTACGGTAGTTTTCCTGCTTTTCAATGTTCTTCCCGGGGATCCGGCTCGCATGGTACTGGGTCAGCGTTCAGATATTTCGACGGAGGTAGCCATCAGGAAAGACCTGGGGCTCGACAAACCCCTGATCACGCAGTATTTTAATTTCCTCAACGACGTTTCACCCGTTTCCTTCCATCAAGGGACAGATCCATCCCATTACTGGTTTCTGGACAGCACCCGGTATTGCCCTTACCTGAAAGTGGCCGACCTGGCCAACGGGTGGACCCTGGTACTGAAGAAACCTTACCTCCGCAGGTCATATCAGAGTAAAAGAGAGGTCACAGATATCCTGGCGGAGGCCTTTCCGAAAACCCTGCTGCTTGCCGTGGTATCCATCAGCTTTGCCATCGTGGCGGGGATCGCCATTGGGATTCTCTGTGCGGTTAAAAAAAACACCCTGATCGACCGGGTCTTTCTGGTCTTATCTGTGCTGGGTATGTCGCTTCCCTCTTTTTTTGCAGCCATTCTGGTGGCGTGGATCTTTTCTTTTGTACTGGCCGATTTTACAGGTTTGAACATGTTTGGAAGTATGTATTCAGTGGATGATTTCGGACAGGGCGAATACCTTGACCTGAAGAACCTTATCCTTCCTGCTTTTACACTGGGGATCCGTCCCCTGGCGGTCATTGTCGAACTGACGAGGAGCTCACTGCTGGAAGTCCTGTCGCAGGACTATATCCGTACCGCACGGGCCAAAGGTCTGCCGGGTAACAGGATCATCTGGAATCATGCACTCCGGAATGCCATGAATCCTGTCGCAACCGCTGTCACCGGATGGTTTGCCTCCCTGATGGCAGGCGCCGTTTTTGTGGAATATGTGTTTGACTGGAAAGGGATTGGCGTCGTGATCGTGGATTCGCTGGAAAAATATGATTTCCCCGTATTGATGGGCGCTGTTCTGTTAATTTCGGTCATATTGGTATTTATTAATATTTTTGCAGATATTTTATACGGATACCTGGATCCCAGGATCAGGTACGAATAACCATCCCCCAATACTACACCACCATGAGAGAAAAAATTGTCGCAGGAAACTGGAAAATGAATAAGTCGTTCCTGGAAGCCGAAGAAGTCCTGTCGGAGATGACTGACTTACTGGCGGAAAGAGAAGAACAGGATACAAAGGTGATCGTTTGTCCGCCCTTTGTTTTTCTGGAACTGGCCATCGACCTGTCCTACGAGGGTCAGTTCGAAGTGGGGGCACAAAATGTCAGTGAGTTCGAAAACGGTGCCTATACGGGAGAGGTTTCCGCCGAGATGATCAGATCCATGGATATCTCTTACTGCATCGTCGGGCATTCGGAACGCCGGAAACATTTCCATGAGACGGATGAAATGATCAAAAATAAAGTGGACAGGCTGATCAGCAACAATATATCACCGATCTTTTGTTGCGGTGAACAGCTCACTGAACGGGAAGCCTCCAGGCATCTGAACGTGGTGAAAAGCCAGTTGAAGAAATCATTGTTCCACCTGCCACCAGAGGAATTCCGGAACGTGATCATTGCTTATGAACCTGTGTGGGCAATAGGGACAGGAGTGAATGCCACACCGGAGCAAGCTCAGGAGATGCATGCCTATATCCGTGAGCTGGTCGAAAAACAGTACAGGAAGGAGATCGCTGAAAACTGCACGATCCTTTACGGCGGGAGCTGCAATGCCTCCAATGCCCACGCCCTGTTCTCAAATCCTGATGTTGACGGAGGCCTTATCGGCGGAGCTTCTCTCAAAGCAAAAGAATTTAGCGCCATCGTATCAGCGCTGGGCTGATCACCCGAAGTACATTTGTTTGTTGCCAACCAGTTTGCAGTCTTATGGATTACATTGAAGTGACCTGTCATTTTCCTGCCCTTCAGGAAACCACCGACCGGATCATTTCTATTTTGTCATCCAGGGGTTTTGAAGGATTCATCGAAGAGGCGGGCCGGGTCCAGGCATATATACCCGCTACAGACTTTGATCAACGTATGCTGGCGTCGCTGAAACCAACAGGTGATCCGCCTGTGAACATACGTTTTACCATCAGGCGCATTGGTGAACAAAACTGGAATCAACGCTGGGAATCTTCCTATGAACCGGTTCTTATCGGGGAAAATTGTCAGGTCAGGGCACCGTTTCACCCGCCGGTGAAAGGTATTTTATATGATATCGTGATCGAACCACGCATGTCGTTTGGGACGGCACATCACGCTACTACCCAGCTCATGGCGGAAATACTGCTTAGCCTGGATGTCAGGGAGAAAGCGGTTCTGGATATGGGCTGCGGTACAGGCCTTCTTGCTGTTCTCGCAGCTAAAATGGGCGCCGGACCGGTGACCGCCATCGATAATGATGAGTGGGCCTATTCCAACGCCACGGAAAACATCTTAAAAAATAATGTGGCCTCCTGCAGCGTTTATCTCTCGGATGCCTCTGCCATCGGGTGCGACAGGTTCGATGTGATCCTTGCCAATATCAACAGGAATACACTGGTTGAGGATATGCCCCTGTATGCTAAAGGATTGCACAGAAATGGCCTTCTGGTGGTCAGCGGATTTTATTCAGACGATATAGAAGCCATCGCCCACGCCGCACGGAATCATGGTATGGAAATGACCGGACATCGGTCTAAAGAAGAATGGGCCTCTGTCATTTGCATCAAAAAAAAATAGGTCAATCACTGGTCTGTATCCATGCCCGGAATAAAATGCACACATATCGTTTTCATCACGGCGCTGATGCTGACTACCATCAAAGGTATGCCCCAGCCCATAAAGGCATTTACTCCCGACTCCGCCCTGTTTCTGACCGAACTCAACCAGTACCTTGAGACCACACCCGGACCGTATCAGCGTGACATGAAAAAACTGACCGATAAGCTGGCCTTCGAATGGCAGTTCGGGCAATTCAAGGAGTCCTACCGCAAGAGGATGTACGTGACGGCCAACCGGATGCTTCAGGAAAATCTTAAGCCCTATCCTGATTTCTACGAATTATTGAAGGTTGTCTTGTATTTTTATGAAACCAGGCAATCCATGGCAGACTATGACTCTCTTCATGCCAGCTTTATTCCGTTGCTGGATCTTACCAGCAAGAAACCGTTCAGTGAATACCTCCAACGTCTTGACTGGTTCTTTGAACAACGGATCCTCTATGATTACAAAGGGATTCAATGGAGATGCAGCCAGGCTGATTTTATTTTTATCTATGACACCATACCCCGCTTCTCCCTGAAGGATGTCGAGCTGATTTGCATTGCCAGCAGGGATAGCATCAGCATTGAAAAAACCCAGGGAATATATTACCCGGTACAAAATCTCTGGAAGGGTTCAGGCGGTACGGTGACATGGGAACGGGCCGGCTACAGCGCTGATTCGGTTTTTGCTGAACTGGGTGACTACACCATTGAACTCAAAAACTCGGGCTATTCAGCTGATGAGGTGTCTTTTTATCACCGGGCCTATTTCAGGCAGCCTCTGCAGGGGAGACTGGAAGATAAAGTAACCTCCTTTAAGTCCATGGACCAGGCAAATTACCCGGTATTTGAATCGTACATCAAACGGATACAGATCGTTAACCTTTTCCGTGACATAACGTTTGATGGCGCTTTCCGGATGGAAGGAGGTGATGTACTGGGCTCCGGTTCCGAGGACAGGGATGCCTCGGTGACCGTAGCTTATAAAGGATCGGAGTTCATCGTACTCAAATCACCAAGGTTCATTATTCACCGCGACAGGATCAATGCCCAGCGTGCTGCAGTGTCGGTGTATTTTGAATCCGATTCCATCTTTCACCCGGGGCTTCAGTTCAAATATATCGACTCCTCAAAAGAGCTTTCACTCTTCAGGGGAAATGAAGGTCTCTCCCAGAGCCCATTCTATGACTCCTACCATGAGGTCGACATGTTCTTTGAAACCTTTAACTGGAAAGTGGGGGATCCGATCATTCAGCTGGAAAAGATGAAAGGACTGAATCCAAAAAGCGAGGCACATTTTGAATCCAATCAATTCTATACGGAGGAAAGGTTCGATCATATCATGGGGATCGATCAGCGCCACCCCCTGATCCTGATCAGGAACCTTGTAAGGAACAATCCCGATCATTCCTTTAATATCACAGACCTGGCAGCATTTCTGCAAAAACCTGCCGACCAGGTGAGAGCTTTGGTCATTCAGCTGACCAACCAGGGATTCCTTAATTATGATGTGATCACCGACCGGGCCATTGCAAAGGAGAAGCTGTATGATTATATCGACGCCAAAAACGGTAAAACGGACTATGACGCCATATCGTTCCGCTCGGAAGTGGAAGACCAAAGCAACGCCACCCTGGACATCAAATCGTTCGATCTGCTGATCAAGGGAGTGTCCATGGTCAGCCTGAGCGATTCCCAGCAGGTATACCTGTATCCGGATAATAACGAAATCAGGTTGCAGCAGAACCGCAATTTTGTCTTTTCAGGCAGGGTGCATGCAGGTCTGCTGGACTTTTACCCCAAGGAGAGCACATTTGATTATGATTCATTCAGGTTGAATATGCCTGTGATCGATTCGCTGAGCCTGATGGTACCCTCACACCGAAAGGATAAGGAGAACAATCCGCAACAGGTACGGGTGCAATCAGTGATCAGGAACCTCAACGGTACCCTTTGGATCGACCACCCCTCCAATAAATCAGGGCTGAAAGATTTTCCCTATTACCCCTATTTCACCAGCGAGGACGATTCCTATGTGTACTATAATGATCCTGATATTCAGAATGGCAATTACAGCGACAGCCTTTTCTATTACCAGGTCTACCCCTTCACCTTCGACAGTCTGAACCAGTTCACTACCGAGGGTATCCAGTTTAAGGGCAAATTGGTATCAGGAGGGATCTTACCCGATATTGAGCATCCCCTTTCCGTACAGGAGGACTATTCCCTGGGTTTCATCAATCAGTCGCCTGGCGAAGGATACTCCCTGTACCAGGGCAAGGGACAATTCATGAACGATATTAAACTCAGCAACAACGGATTAAAAGGGAGTGGCACGATCAACTACCTGACTTCGACAACCACTTCCGATGATTTCACCTACCTGCCCGATAAAGTGACCGGGCCTGTGAACTCGTTCCGGATAAAAGAAACAGCAACAGGTGTGGAATATCCCGATGTGGTGGCCGATAGCGGATACTTCCGCTGGTTTACCGGAAAGGATTCGTTGCTGGTGACCTCCGTGAAAGACAAACCCTTCAATATCTATAATGCTCAGGCGACGATGAAGGGAACCCTGAAACTGACACCCGATCATCTGTACGGGGACGGAGTGGTTGCCGTCAAGGACGGTGAAATTGAGGCAAAGGACATTGTCTTCAACCAGCATGTCTTCTCCTCCGACACGACCAATTTCCGTTTGCTTACCATGGATAAAGCCCAGCTGGCCCTTTCCACCTACGTGTACAGTGCAAACGTGGACATGAAGGAGCGTGTGGGAGAGTTCAGCTCCACCGGAGGCACATCACTGGTTGAATTGCCCGCTAACCAGTAT